>JGI20153J14295_10002456_pt1 | contig 13185 bp, 9 predicted proteins | sample COG_03_FD_14295 | JGI IMG/M metagenome (IMG submission 14295) | reverse complement strand
CCTAGTAGCCGTACTAATCCTCATTGGGCTGTTTGAATATATTATTCCTTTACTCTTTTAGCTTTAGTGATTGATCGAACTATAAAATCATTAGATCATTTGAATATGTGGTTCCATTACTCTTTTAGCTTCAAACATAAAAACGGCCTTAACAACTTAATTAAATGGAGAAGCTGTAAGGTGTTGGCTCATAAATAAAAGCGCCATCTTATGATTTTGTTAACATTTCATTAGGATAATTTTTCGGTTATTTGAGAAGCAATAAAATAAAAAACCCACCTAATGATCAAAAAAAATCTTCAGTACCTGTTGTTTTCACTCCTAGTGATTGGAAGTGTCAGCACAAGTGAAGCCCAGCTTTTCAAGAAAAAAGCTAAGGCAAAAGCGCCTACAGAGGCAAAACCAAAAATAGATAAAGACGCACCACAGCCCTATGCTAAGGTCATTACCAAAGAGGCCAAGACAGATAAAGGGCTTTTTGACGTACACCAAATCAAAGACAAATTTTTCTATGAAATACCAGACAGCCTTTTAGGTAGAGAAATGCTCATGGTGAGCAGAATTTCTAAAACTGCTTCAGGGATTGGATTTGGGGGTGGAAAAATAAACACCCAAGTCATGAGGTGGGAGAAAAAGGGAGATAAAGTGCATTTAAGGGTGGTTAGCCACGAAGTAGTTGCAGCAGATTCGCTCCCTGTTAAAGAAGCTGTAATCAATTCAAATTTTGAGCCGGTATTGTATTCCTTTGCCGTAAAATCTAATAGAAAAGATTCTGTTGCGACGAGTACTGTCATAGAAGTAACACCGCTTTTTGAAAAAGATGTGAACGCACTTGGAATGCCTGAGGGGTATAAAAAAAGATATAAAGCGACCAGATTAGATTCGGAGAGAAGCTTTATTGAAGGCATTAAAAGTTACCCAATGAATATTGAGGCCAGACATGTGAAAACTTATTTTGCGGGCAGTCCTCCTTCTAATTCAAGCTTGGGATCTATCTCTGTAGAGATTAATAACTCTATGATATTACTTCCTGCTGAACCCATGAAAAGACGTTATTTTGACAAGCGCGTAGGTTGGTTCGAAAGAGATCAGGTAGATTATGGATTGGATGCTCAAGAGAGTAAAACAGTGAAGTTTCTAGACAGATGGAGACTCGAAGTTAAAGAAGAAGATCTAGAGAAATTCAACCGAGGGGAATTGGTAGAACCAAAGAAACCAATCATTTATTATGTAGACAGGGCAACACCAAAACAATGGGTGCCTTTTATTAAGCAAGGAATTGAAGACTGGCAAGTGGCTTTTGAAGCCGCAGGATTTAAAAATGCTATAATAGCTATGGATCCTCCAACGCCAGAGGAAGATCCAGAATGGTCTCCAGAAGACGTTCGCTATTCTGTAGTACGTTACTTAGCTTCTCCTATTCCTAACGCAAACGGACCCCACGTGAGTGATCCTAGAAGTGGAGAGATCTTAGAATCTGACATTAACTGGTACCACAATGTAATGACTCTATTGCGCAACTGGTACTTTGTTCAAACTGCAGCCATAAACCCAGAAGCACAAGGCGTGGCTTTCAAAGATGAAGTAATGGGTCGTTTAATACAATTTGTTTCTTCTCATGAAGTAGGCCATACTTTAGGGCTTCCTCACAATATGGGAAGTTCTGCTGCATATCCTGTAGATTCTTTAAGGTCTGCAAGCTTTACCAGTAAATACGGTACAGCACCTTCCATTATGGACTATGCCCGTTTTAACTATGTGGCCCAGCCAGAAGACAAAGGGGTAGCCCTTATGCCAAATATTGGTGTTTATGATAAATACGCTATTGAATGGGGTTATAGACCCATCTTAGATAAAACTGCTGAAGCAGAAAAACCAGTACTAGACAGCTGGATTATGGCCCATGATGGAGACCCATTATACCGTTTTGGAAGCCAACAAGGAGGCGACGTGGTAGATCCGAGTTCTCAGACAGAAGATTTAGGAGACAACGCTATGAAAGCGAGTATGTACGGAATCAAAAACCTACAGAGAATTGTGCCTAAATTGATTGAGTGGACTGCAGAAGACGGTAAGAATTACGATGATTTAGAAACCCTTTACGGTCAAGTACTGTCTCAGTTTAACCGCTATATGGGCCATGTGTCTAACAATATTGGTGGGGTTTACGAAAACCACAAAACTTATGATCAAGAAGGGGCTGTTTATACGCCAGTAGCTAAGGGGCATCAGCGGGACGCTATGAAGTTTTTACAACGTGAATTGTTTCAAACACCTGAGTGGATGCTAGACCAAAACATCTTTAACAAAATTGAGTACTCAGGAACGGTAGACCGTGTTCGTGGTGTTCAAGTAAGAACGTTAAACAATGTACTTAGTCTAGGTAAAATGGCCAGACTCATTGAACATGAAACAGCCATGGGGTCTAAGGCCTATACTTTAACCCAAATGATGTCTGAACTCAGAAGAGGGATCTGGTCTGAGATTTACAACGGTGGCGCTATAGACACTTATAGAAGAAACCTACAAAAAGGACACATTGACCGTTTGGCCTATTTAATGACTGCAGACAGTCAGAGAAAATTACCGAGCTATGGTGGGTATCAGAAATCTACTGCAGTGAATACGTCTCAATCAGACATTCGTTCAGTAGTAAGAGGTGAATTAGTGACCCTTAGAGCACAATTGAGAAATGGATTGGCCAACGCGGCTAATACCATGTCTAGATACCATATTCAAGATGCCATTGCTAGAATCAATGACATTTTGGATCCTAAATAATCCAATCAAACCAATTTTTAAAAAAGGGAGGCTTTCAGCCTCCCTTTTTTTTTACTTCACATAAGCCAAAAGCATTACAGTAAATCTGGTGCCACTTTTTCCAATGCAGCAATGGTGAAATCCAAATCTTCATAACTCAAGGCGTCATTTAAAAAATAACTCTCATAAGCAGAGGGGGGCAAATAAACCCCTTGTGCCAACATACCATGAAAGTATTTTTTAAAAGTTTCATTGTCTCCCGCAGCTACAGTCATAAAATCTGTCACAGCGTCCTGACAAAAGTGAACAGAAATCATAGAACCTAGCCTATTGATCGTATGAGAGATACCGTGCTTGAGTAGCACGCCTTCTATTCCTTTATGTAAATAGGCTGTTTTTTCTGCCAAGCGTTTAAATACTGCTTTATCTTTTGAGAGCGCTTGTAACATAGCCAAACCTGCACTCATAGCCAGCGGATTTCCGGACAGCGTTCCTGCCTGATACACCGGTCCGTCTGGTGCCAAATAATTCATTATTTCTGCCCTAGCTGCAAAAGCACCTACCGGCAAACCACCACCAATTACTTTTCCAAAACAAACAATATCTGCGGAAATATCCAAAACCTCTTGGGCCCCACCTGCTGCCAGTCTAAAACCAGTCATAACCTCATCAAAAACAAGCAATATGCCCTCATGACTACAAAGTCTTTTTAGGCCTTGAATAAAACTAGCTTCTGGTGGAATACAGCCCATATTACCGGCTACTGGCTCAATAATAATTGCAGCAATGTCATTCTTGTGTTCTTGCACCAATTGTTGCACCCCTTCCAAATCGTTATAATCTGCCAGAAGGGTGTCTTTTGCCGTTCCTTTTGTCACACCAGGACTGCTCGGTGCACCAAAAGTTACCGCACCACTACCTGCCTGAATTAGGAAGGCGTCTGAATGTCCGTGATAACAACCCTTAAATTTTATAATCTTGTCTTTTTTTGTGAACCCCCTGGCCAAACGAATGGCGCTCATACAGGCTTCTGTGCCTGAATTGACAAACCTAATTTTATCTATTCCAGGCACCATACTAACCGCGAGTGAGGCCAATTCTGTTTCAATAGCGGTAGGCATTCCAAAAGAAGTGCCCAAAGCAGCTTTTTCTGTCACGGCTTTTAAAACAGGCTCGTAAGCGTGTCCTAAAATAAGTGGCCCCCATGAGGCAATAAAATCTACATACCTATTCCCGTCTACGTCGTATAGGTAAGCCCCTTTGGCACGTTCAACAAAAATAGGTGTCCCTCCAACTGCTTTAAAAGCCCTTACTGGAGAGTTCACGCCTCCTGGTATTACTTTCTGTGCCGCTTCAAAAAGGGCGCTACTTCTCTGATAATTCATCTATTTTATACTTATTATAAGTGAGGTACCCACCTGAATGTCATTGTTCTTAAGCCCGTTAATCTTCTTGAGTGTGTCTACACTAAGACCGTATTTTTTGGAAATTCCAAAAAGAGTATCTCCTTTTTGAACCTGATGAATACGGTCAGACAAATAACTACTTATTGGGTTTTCACTATTTTCTTTAATAATTCTTTGTGCCTTTCTAGGGTGGTCGTATTGGTCTAAATTATATTTTTGAATCTGGGCAATGAGCTTGGCGGGGTATTTTGGATCTGTGGCATAGCCGGCTTTTTTCAATCCCCTAGCCCAGGCTTTATAATCGGTGGTTCGATAGTCAAACAAAAACGCATATCTGCTGCCATTGGCTAAAAAAAGACTGTGGTCTCTGTAGGACTCTCTGGGGTGTAGGTACTTCCTAAAACACTCCCCCTTTTCGTCGTCGTCATGGGTGGTGGAAGGGCCCCGCCATTTGGTGTGACACTTTATCCCAAAGTGGTTGTTAGACTTTCGAACCAAATTACTGCTCCCAGCACCACTTTCTAACAATCCTTGGGCTAAGGTAATGCTGGCAGGAATACCATAGGCCTCCATTTCCTCTAAGGCAATGGGAGCGAATGTACGTATATACTCTTCTGCAGAATTAAAGGTATAGGTGGTAAATCCGGCTGTGTTTTCATCCGGTAGTGCGTTTGGTTTTGACCCTTGAGCACTTGATTTTTCGTAGGCTTTTTTTGCCTGGGAATAGCTGCGCTTCTTTTTTGCGATACAGCTACTGAGCAATAACGCAAAAGAAACCACCCATAAAAAAGATTTCAATCTCATAGCAACCATTCTATATCTTGCTTTCGCAGTTTTTTATTCATGCCTTCAATGGCTTGTAAACCCCCTGTATGAATCATTAAAATATGGTCTCCAGAGACAAAATAATCTTTAGCAATGAGGTCCAAGGTGCCAAAAACCATTTTTGCAGTGTAAATAGGATCCAAAACAACCCCTGTATCTCGCCTAAATTGATTGGCAAAATTTACCAACTGAGGGCTGAGCTTTGCATAACCCCCAAAATGATACGATTCAAAAAGGGTCCAATTGTTCTGCTGTGTAAAATTACAAATATCTTTTTGCAAAAAAGCGCCTTTTAGGGCTGGAAATCCAAGAATTTCTTGGTGTTCAAATGCAGCCTCTGCCAAACCAGACAGCGTACCTCCAGTACCAACAGCCACACAAATGTGCGTATATTTAGCGTCCAACTCCTGGAGTATTTCTGCACATCCCTTGACCGCTAGTGCGTTGGTACCTCCCTCTGGAATGAGATAAAAATGGCCAAAAGTCTCTTGTAGTTTGGCCACAAATTGTGGCAGATGCTTTTCTCTATACACCTCTCTAGACACAAAGTGAAAAGACATTCCATGTAATTTCGCTCTCTCAAGGGTAGGATTCAAGGGTTGTTCTGCCAATTCTTCTCCACGAATTATCCCAATGGTCTTAAAACCATGGATTTTTCCTGCATAGGCTACCGCGGCAATGTGGTTTGAAAAAGCACCACCGAAGGTGAGCAGCGTATGCTGCTTTGCCGCTTTAGCCGCCTGAATATTGTATTTTAACTTTCGGTATTTATTGCCAGAAATACCCGGAAACAACAACTCCTCTCGCTTAAAAGCGAGTTGAATGCCTTTCTCTCTAAGCAAAGGCAGGTCTATTTCGGTATATGTAGCTATTTCGTTTATCAATGGACTAAGTAGAGAATTGAACGCAAAATTCGTATTTTTAACATTCACAAAATAGCTTTTATACCCTAAATCTCAATTGCCGAACTAATGATGAAAAAATACATTCCTGTAGAAGAAGGTGATTTTTATTACGACCCCAGTGGTTATAGGGTGTTTACTGCCCAATATCACTTAAAAAGGGGCTATTGCTGTGAGAGTGGTTGTAGGCATTGCCCCTATGGTTATGACCCAAAAACAAACAAGCAATAGCACTGCATTCTCAAAGTAGTCCTGTTGCGCTGCGCTAATACCGTTCAATTGTATTTCACCAGAAGAATAATGGAAAAGAATGGCATGCTTTTTGATTTTAGGGTGATATATTAAATTTTTAATCTTTTTAAAACTGGATTTATGATGAGACAAAAACTATTATTCGCATTACCGCTATTCACTTTTATGATGTTTCTCCATAGTTGCTCCAGCATAAAGGTCATTACAGATTACGATCCCAATGTATCATTTGATCGCTACAAAACCTACGCTTTTTACAAAGCGGGAATAGATCAGGTAAAAATTTCTGATTTAGACAAGAGAAGGATTTTAAAATCTTTAGAAAACACCCTCCAAGAGAAAGGCTTTTCTGCCAGTGATATGCCAGACATACTCCTTAACTTTTTTACCAAAGAAGAGGCCCAAGTTGACATTTACAACAATGCCGGATTAGGATGGGGATGGGGCTGGAATCCATGGTTTTGGCCAGGAATGGGCATGCAAAACACCCAAGTGACCACCAGAGCAAAAGGGCGTTTGTTTATAGACGTGATAGATGCTAAAACCAAAAGATTGCTGTGGCAAGGAAGTGGCGTAGGCTTTTTAGAACCTCAGGACGATCCTTTAAAAAAACAGGCCAATATTCAAAAATTTGTCAATGAAATCATGGCCGCTTATCCGCCATCACTTGAAAAAAAATAAGTCACACACCAATATTATTTTCAAAGATTAAGCGCTTTTTAACTTGTAAAAACATACTTAAATTATGGAAACATATGGGGGTATTGCCGTTTAATTTTTGCCATACGCCTACCCAATGTTTGCAGGAATTTTTTATGTGCCTCAGCGGTTGGATTAAAGGGTCTGTGGTCCAAACCATTTTGGATTGAAACCACTTCTTTTAAAAGTATTTTGGTGGCTGCTGTAAAAGTACCTGCTACCAAAGATTCCCATATATACGCTATGGCCAATTCATTGGGATGAATTAAATCCATTTTATAAAAACGATAGTCCCGCAGTTCATCCATTACAATTTCATAAGATGGAAAATAAGAGACTGATTTTGAATCCTTGGCTTTTTCCTTTTGCGCATGAATACCTGCCAACAAATGGGCTTTACCGATAGAATTCTCTGTAAAACCATCTTTTAAATGCCGCACAGGAGAAACGGTATACACCACCTTCAGATCGGGATTCAGATACATCATGGCAGCTTGTATTTGTTCCAAGGCATTTTCAATCAAAGAAATTGAAGCCAACTCTTTGTGAAATAACGAGGCGGACTGCTTGTGACAATTAGTGACAATGGTGTTATTCAACCTATAACCCCAGGCAGTTCCCAAAGTAATAAAGACATGGGAAGCTTTATTTAAAAAATTATGGGTGAGATCCAATATTTCATTGGCATTTCTAAGTGCTTCAGAGAGATTTGTTCGGCCCATACTAGAATGAAGTTCATAAGAATGCCATTGCTCTTGATGAAAAAAAAACGCGTCTTCAGTAAAATAATTCTTATGCACTATTCTTTGTATTAGGGAAGCGAGCGGAATAGGATGAAATATAATACCAAAGGGATTGCTTATCGTATTGAATTGGTGCTTTGAAAACAAAGCACCTATATGGTCACTGAAACATGATCCCAGGAGCAATATTTGGGCATTGTAGTCTATTTGAAAATTCAAATGAGATAGTGGCACCTTAGTTTGCAGCTCCATTTAAAGGGGGTCTATGGGGTTATAAAGTCCTTGGCATGTGCAATAGCTTCTGCTATTCCTTCGGGGTTTTTACCTCCTGCTGTAGCAAAGAAGGGCTGCCCTCCACCACCACCTTGGATATACTGACCAAGTGTTTTCACAACTTGCCCTGCATTTAAAGACTTTTCGGTCAAGAGTTCTTTAGAGATATAACAAGCCAACAATGCTTTCCCCTCGTATTGCGCACCTAAAAGCAAAAAAGTATTTGGACTCTGGGCGGCCAATTCAAAACACAAATCTTTCATGGCTGAGGCGTCTAAAGAGACTTCTGCTGCCAAGAAACGCACCCCGTTAATTTCTTCAAAGGATGCCGCTAATGATTTTCCTACATCACCTGCTTTTTCTTTTTGAAGCGCTGTTAGGGCAGTTTTTAACTGTACAAGTTCCTCCTGAAGTTTTGTAATAGCCGTTACTGGGTCAGTATTTATTTGCAATTGGTTCAGGACCTGCTGTAAGGTCTGATCTGTTTTTAAATAATAATCTTTAACCGCATCTGAAGTAATGGCTTCGATCCTTCTGATTCCAGAGGCCACAGCAGATTCCCCCGTAATTTTAAACTGCCAAATGTCGCCTGTATTCTTCACATGAGTTCCACCACAGAGTTCAATAGAATGGCCAAAACGGATACTTCTTACCGTATCTCCGTACTTTTCTCCAAATAAGGCCATAGCACCATCTGCTTGAGCCTGAACCAAAGGTCTATTTCTATGCTCCTCTAAAGGGATGTGTCCGTCTATTCTAGCGTTTACATAGTCTTCTATCTCTTTAAGTTGTTCTGAAGTTACTTTTGAAAAGTGAGAGAAATCAAAACGCAGGTACTTGGAGTGAACCGCAGAACCTTTTTGGGCCACATGAGTGCCAAGTATGGCTCTTAAAGCCTGATGCAATAAATGCGTGGCTGTATGGTTTTTTGACGTTCTGTCACGCTGTTTCTTGTCTACAGATGCTTTAAAAGAAACCCTTGGATCTTTGGGGAGTGTGCTAGAAAAATGAATAATTTCATTGTTTTCCTTTTTGGTATCTACAATATAAGTCACATCTCCGTTGGGTGCCTCTAAATAGCCTTTATCTCCAACTTGTCCTCCACCTTCTGGATAAAAAGGAGTTAGATTAAATACCAATTGGTACATTTCTCCTTCTTTTTTTGAAGTAACTTTTCTATACTTGGCAATTTTAACCTGCGTCTCTAAAAGGTCATAACCAACAAACTCTTGGGTGTCGTCTTCTAGCAAGACTTCCCAATCTTCTTTGGATACTTCAGAAGCCGCCCTTGAGCGCTGTTTTTGTATTTGCATGGATTTTTCGAATCCTGATTGGTCTAGCGCATAACCTCTTTCTGAGAGTATTAGAGCGGTTAAATCAATGGGGAAACCATAAGTGTCATATAATTCAAAGGCTTTCTCTCCAGCTAGAACCTTATCTTTTGCGGTAAGAATGAGCGTGTCTAATAACTGCAAACCTTGCTCTAAAGTTCTTAAAAAAGATTGTTCTTCTTCCTTAATTACATTTTGAATTAATTGCTTTTGGGAATTTAATTCAGGGAATGCATCTCCCATGGTTTTAGAAAGCACCTGAACCAGTTTAAACATAAAAGGCTCTTTGGTGTTTAAAAAAGTAAACCCATAACGAATGGCCCTTCTAAGTATTCTTCTAATAACATAGCCTGCGCCTGTATTACTTGGCAATTGACCATCTGCAATAGAAAAAGCTACGGCCCTTATATGATCTGCAATAACCCTAATGGCAATATCTGTTGGGGTATCTTTTCCGTAAGAATGGCCGCTAATCACCTCTATTTCTTTGATAATAGGCGTAAATACATCTGTGTCATAATTGGACTGAACCCCTTGTAAAACCATACAAAGCCTTTCAAATCCCATACCGGTGTCTACGTGCTTTGCAGGCAGTGGCTCCAAAATACCATTGGCTTTTCTATTGAACTGCATAAAAACCAAATTCCAAATCTCTACAACCTGTGGGTGGTCCATATTGACCAAACTAGCTCCTGAAACGGAGGCTTTCTCCTCTGGCGTACGAATATCTACATGGATTTCAGAACAAGGACCACAGGGACCTTGGTCGCCCATTTCCCAAAAATTATCTTTCTTATTCCCAAATAAAATTTGTGATTCGGGTACAATCGCTTTCCATAAAGACAATGCCTCTGCATCCATCTCTAATTGATCTGCGTCTTTACTGCCCTCAAAAACTGTCACATACAAACTATTGGGATCTATTTTAAAAACGTCTACCAATAAAGACCAGGCCCATTGAATGGCTTCTTGTTTAAAATAACCATCTACATTATTCTTTGCCACACCAAAACTCCAATTACCAAGCATCTCAAACATGGTATGGTGGTAAGTATCCTTACCTACTTCTTCCAAGTCATTGTGTTTTCCGCTCACCCGCAAACATTTTTGAGTATCTGCTACGCGCTGGTTTTTAGGAAGGGTATTGCCCAAAAAATACGGTTTAAAAGGGTTCATCCCTGCATTGGTAAACATGAGGGTTGGGTCATCCTTAATAACCATTGGAGAAGAAGGAACTATTTGATGGTTTTTATCTTTAAAGAAAGCTAAAAACTGGGCTCTAATATCTTGAGATTTCATGGGCACTTAATGATTTAATTGGTGTCAAAAACACTTGAGAACAAAATGTTAAAAATGCAAAGATTTCTTAAGCTTTACGCAAAACTATGAGCGAAAGAAAAACAATGTTTATATTTGTTTTAATGCTGTTAACAACGGCACAAAAATAGCATAAATTCCAGAGATGTCTAAAGTAAAATACTATTACGACGCAGATACACTTTCTTACCGTGAAATAACGGACAAGAAAACCACTCGTTTTAAAAAGGCGGTATTGTTCCTTTTGGCCTCTTTTTTATTTGGAATGATTGGTTTGCTGTTTCTCCTCAATACATCAATAGTAAATACTCCCAAAGAATTGAGTCTGTCTAGAGAGCTTAAAAATTTGAACTTTCAATTTGAGCAACTCAATAAAAAAATGGATGAAGCCACAGCTGTTTTGGCAGATGTTGAAAACAGAGACAATACAATTTATAGGGTGTACTTTGAAGCAAATCCAATTCCTGAATCTCAAAGAAAAGCAGGATTCGGAGGACTAAACAGGTATGCCACTCTGGAGGGATATGCACATTCAAATCTTATCGTAAATACCGCGAAAAAACTAGATATACTTCAAAAACAATTGGTGGTTCAGTCTAAATCTCTGGATGAAATAAGTACACTTGCTTCTAAAAAAGAAGCGCTACTTGCTGCTATTCCCTCCATACAACCAATCTCAAACCAAGACCTTACCAGAATGGCTTCTGGCTTTGGATGGCGCTCTGACCCTTTCAATAAAGTGAGAAAAAAACACTGGGGAATGGACTTTACAGCCCCAAGAGGCACCCCAATTTACGCTACTGGAAATGGACGAATCCTCAGAGCAGATCAAAGAGCTACTGGGTTTGGGAAACACATTCGCATAGACCATGGCTTTGGTTATGTGACCATCTATGCGCATTTAAGTCAGTACAATGTGAGAAGGGGAGAAAAGGTTAAAAGAGGAGACATTATTGGCTATGTGGGGAGTACTGGACGTTCGCAGGCCCCTCACCTTCATTACGAAGTGTGGAAAGACAAGAAAAAAATAAACCCGATTAACTTCTATACCGGCACTTTAAGCCCTGCAGAATTCGAGAACTTACTGCGTTTTGCCAACCAAGAAAACCAATCTTTAGACTAATGCACAACCTGCCCNATAAAAGATATTACAGCATAGGTGAAGTGGCCAAAGCGTTTGAGGTGAACACCTCTTTAATTCGCTTTTGGGAAACTACTTTTGACATTCTCAAGCCTAAGAAAAACGCCAAGGGTAACAGAAAATTTACCCCTGAAGACATTAAAAACCTACAGCTTATTTATCATTTGGTCAAAGAAAAAGGCTACACCCTGGTAGGTGCTAAGGCCCATTTGAAAGTCTCTAAAAATAAAACGCTAGATAATTTAGACCTCGTGAAGCGATTGTCTTTAGTGAAAGAAGAACTTCTGAAAATAAAGTCACAACTGTAATATTCTAACCACCGTAGCGCATACTTCTGCCCCCTGGTTTCTGGCCGCCAAATTTGTCTAATTTATAACTAAAGCTCAGCATAAAATACTGCTGCAATACCGTGCCTTGAAAATCTTCAATAAAATCTTCTGCAGTAGTCCTTCGCGTATTGATGTTTTGGTTTAAAATATCATAAGCCAATACTTTCAAAGTAGCCTTGTCTTCGAGTAGCTGAACCCCAATACTCATGTTCCAAAAATAGGCGTTCTTATCAAACCCTGGACCTACATTTGGATTGTAACTATAGGTAATGTCATTGCCCCAAATAATATTTTCTGGCCAAAAAGTGGTTGTTTTTAAAGTTGCATTGTGGTTCAACACAGATACCTCTGGAAGGTTCTCCAAATTATAAGTACTCCTAGAATACCCTAAAGAATATCCCGGCTCAATTTGAAACTTTTCATTGAAATTAATTGAAGTAGACACGGAAGGATTCAGACTATAAGAGGTCGTTTTAAGTAATTGCCCATTTGAGAAGCCTACATTCTTAGAGAAATTCGCGTTGGGCCTAATATTCAAATTCATGGAATAAACACTGTCTTTTTTAATCTGCTTGGAATAACCTACCCCAAAATAACCATTGTAATTACCGTTGACGTTCGTAAAAGTAGTATTCCTTAAAAAGTTTTCATCTGTTGTGGTTACCGCACTCACCCTATTGTCTGTAAAAGTAGCACCTGCATATACAAAAACGCCAGAACGTTCCCGCCAATTGTAGTTATTGTAATTAAATCCTATCCTGTGGTTTAGGGCTGGATCCAGATCTGGATTACCCACCACAATATTCAGTGGATTGTTCAAATTAGGCACTGGCTGTAATTGATTTAGATTAGGTAGGTCTAAGTTGTTGGAATACCTTAAACTAAGGCTCTTGTTTTTTCCCAAACTATAACGGCTATAAAGGTTAAACAGCAGCTTCTTGTAATTTTTTGAAAAATCTGAATTTTGCAGAAAATCTTCATTACTTAGTGTAGCGTCTGTATAACTAGCATTCAGCCTTAAACGCCATTTATCGCTATTGTTCCTAAGACCAATAGAAGGTGTTTTTTGCACTGTTTTAAATCTAAAATCTGAGCTCTGTACTGTGTTAAAGCCGTCGTACAAACCAGTTTCTAAGTCCAAATCAAAGATAGATAGCTTGTTCTCTCTTGTGCTTACATCGTAAGTCATTCCGGCTTGCACAAACAA
>JGI20153J14295_10002448_pt1 | contig 13232 bp, 12 predicted proteins | sample COG_03_FD_14295 | JGI IMG/M metagenome (IMG submission 14295) | reverse complement strand
GCGTATCGAGACGGATATCTCTGGGCCCATTTAAGACGACAGCAGTTGTCTGCACAGCAAAGCTCCCTTTGGATTTCATAACTGGGATATGCCAGTTTGAAATTTCTCATGTATTGTACTTTAAAAGTGACACATTTAACTGTCAACTAATATTGACAGCTGAGGCAGAAGCAACTTTACGGGCCTCTAGACAGCGTGTGACAAAGGCGCGGGCGGGTTTTGGAGTCTTGATGATGTCAAAGCCGGCTTGGCGACAAAGCGCCGAAATTTCCTGAATTGAGCGCGTTTTTCCCGTGCGCATCGCCAATGTGTAAAGGGCGAAATAGACATCGCCCGCCGGTTCCGGGCAGGCGCCCCCGGACATAGGTTCAGAGATAATCAGCCGCCCCCCCACGGGCAGGCTCGCCCAGCATTTGGCCAAAAGCATCGCCACGGTCTCATCGGTATGGTCGTATAGCACGCGGATCAAGCTGATAGAATCGGCGCCTTCGGGAATGGCGTCTGTTTTAAATGACCCACAGGCAATCTGCGCGCGGTCATCCATGCCTGCGGCCGCGAATCTCGGAGCGGCGGTGGGTGCGACCTGTTCCAGGTCGAACAACATCAATTTCACATGTGGATGCGCCCGACCGACATGCTCGAGAAAAGCGCCAGAGCCACCGCCAACGTCAAGCAATGTGCCCACGGTGGACAGATCGAGGCTGCGCAGCGTATCTTCTGCGACCAATTCTTGACTGCGGGCCATCAAATCGGAATAGGTTTTGGCCGCTTGCGGCTCCATCTCTCCACCAAACACATAGGGCCAAAAATCGGCCAGCTCTGTTTGGGTATCGCCTCGGAAAAAAGCAGCCGGATCAGACAGATCGCGATAGAGGACATCGTGGTGCCGGATCATATCACTTAGACCCGGCACTCCGAGCAAAGCTGCGCTGGTTTTGCTCAATGCAAAGCGTCCGCCGCCCTTGGAGCGCAATAGTTTTAAGGCCACAGCTGCCCGCAACAAAATTGTCATCCGGTCCTGTGGCACTTTGCAAGTCTCGGCAAGCTCCTCAAGTGTTTTTGGACCGTTTAACAAAAGGTTGAAGATATCGAATTGTACCAGCGCCATAAGAACTTGTGAGTGGCAAAACCCGGCCAAAAGACCAAATAATGCGGCGCCTTCACGTCGAACCATCCGCCGAGTTAAGAAACTTTTTGCCGCCCATTTTTGGAATTTGCGCGAGGCAATCAGACGGTTTGACCATCCGGAAATCCCATACCACCCGCCGGCCTCACGTTCACCCGGCATTACTCACCAGGGTGAAGATTTGAGTGTTTGCTGCGCCATTTCACGGGAGTTAACATTTCTGCTTGGGCATTGACCATTTTGGCCAACATGGCTTCGCCGGGGCAGCGCGGAATAGAAGAGATGGCGCCGCCTAAGATATTTTTCATATGGGAAATCGCGCCCTCGATGCCGTATTCCGCAACCGCGTTTGGCCGCCCATGCAGGTCGTCTTGCCCGGCGGGCTTGCCCAACTCGGCTTCATTGTAAAGCGCATCGCGTAGGTCATCGGCCACTTGAAAGGCTTCGCCAATACGAGATCCCAGCTCATCCCATTGTGCACCATCTTGGCCAGCAGCAATCGCGCCCATTTGCGTTGCGGCGACGAAAAGGGCACCAGTTTTTGCTCTATGATAGGCACGCAAATCTATTTTTTGCTCACTTTCCCAGCCCTGTCCGGCGCATATGCCATTGGGCATTCCGGTCTGCTCGGCCAGGATGTTCATCAACCCAATTGCGCGCTGTGGATCAATGGAGGCATGGCGCGTGAGAATTTGAAAAGCCATCACGATGAGACTGTCGCCAGCCAAAACCGCAAGCGGCTCACTATAAGCACGGTGAAGGGAGGGTTTGCCCCGCCGCGTTTCAGCATCGTCAAAGCACGGCAGATCATCATGCACCAAAGAGGCGCAGTGAATACATTCCAAAGCGGCCGCGGCCGCATTGGTCAATTCCGGGCGATCATCACCGCAGGCCGCGGCGACACTCATTAAGATGGTTGGGCGAATACGCGCGCCACCGGGGCTGACCGCATAGCGCAATGCCAGAGGCAAGTTTGGCAGGGGACGGGGCGGTTTGCCCCAAGTTTACGGCATCTGATATCGCCGCTTCAATTCGGGTACTAAACCCCATGATCTCGTCCTCACATTCAAAAGCCATTCAAAAATGTAATCTCTTGATGACATATGTAATGTAAACTAGAATGGACACATCAAGCGGATCTGTCAATCGAAAGCTGTGAAGGAGGCATGTGAGATGCAGCACGTCGCCATTATCGGAGCCGGCATAGGAGGTCTCGCGGCCGCAATGCGGCTGGCCCATGGCGGCGTGAAGGTGACAGTTCTCGAGCGTCAAGCCACCCCCGGAGGCAAAATGCGCAGCTTGCCCTCTGCCGCCGGTATGATCGATGCGGGCCCAACAGTTTTAACCATGAAACCTGTGTTTGAGGCGCTTTTTCGCGAGGTTGGCTGCCAATTGGCTGATTACGCTACGCTGATACAAGAAGACATCTTGGCCCGTCATTTTTGGCGCGACGGCACGCGCTTGGACCTCATGCGCGATCGCCAGGCCAGTTTGGAAAATGTGCGTCACAGTTTTGGCGCGGCGGCGGCGGCTGAGTTTCACCGCTTTTCGCGTGATGCGCAGTATCTGTTTGAGCAGCTCAATGATCCGATGATGCAATCGGCAGCACCGGCGTTGCGTAAGATGATTCCGGTGATGCTGAGATCTCCCGCCACAGTTATGCGGATGGATCCGCTGCGGTCTTTGGCCCAATCGCTCGCGCGCAGGTTTTCCGAGCCGCGGCTGGCACAGCTTTTCGCCCGCTATGCCACCTATATCGGTGGCCTGCCGCAGGCCTCGCCAGCGCTGCTTGCCTTGATCTGGCATGTGGAAAGCCTGGGTGTTTGGCATGTCAAAGGTGGCATGAAACAATTGGCCTATGGCATGGAGGCCTGTGCCAAGACTCTGGGTGCTGAATTTCATTATGATAGCTGTGTCACAAAGTTTGAGCATGGCGGCTCGGGCCAATATCACCTTGAATGCGATGGCCGTTTCCTGTCCTGCGATGCGGTCTTGTTCAATGGGGATCCAAATGCCCTGGCCCGCGGGCTCTTGGGGCCCGAGGCCAGCGCCGCCACTGCCCCTCAAGCGACGATGCCGCGCAGTCTTTCGGCCCATGTCATGAGCTTCGCTGCGCAAGTCCAAGGCCTGCCGCTCGCGGCGCATAATGTGCTTTTCGCGGCGGATCCAGATCAGGAGTATAGGCCATTGGCGCAGGGTGCACCGCAACATGATCCAACGCTCTACATTTGTGCTCAAGATCGGTTTGGATCCACAACGCCCAGTGGGCAAGAGCGATTTGAAATAATCCTAAACCATCCGCCCAGCGCAGCAACGGCAGTCCCCTCACAAAAGGTTCGCGAACAATGTCAGACAATACTTCTAGATCACCTCACGCGTCACGGGCTGAGCTTCACACCGCGCCCACCGCCGAGCACACTGACGATGACCGAGGATTTCGCGCAGATGTTTCCGGGCTCGGACGGATCCCTCTACGGGCGATCCCCGCATGGAATGATGGCGGCCTTCGCGCGTCCAACCGCCCGAACGAAAACCAAGGGACTGTATTTGGTGGGCGGGGGAGCGCATCCGGGGGCCGGGGTGCCGATGGCGACACTCTCCGCCAAGCATGCGGCCGCGGCGATCTTGAGCGACCTCACTTTGACATAGAGGTGCCGCCAGGTGGCTATGCCTGGTGGTATATTGATGGCGTCAGCGATGATGGCAAGCGTGCCGTTTCTGTCATCGGCTTTATCGGTTCGGTCTTCTCGCCATGGTATGCTTGGTCGGGCCGTGGGAATCCTGGCAATCATTGCTGCATCAATGTTGCAACCTATGGTCGAGGTGGCCGCTTTTCCATGACAGACCGTGGCCAGACAGCGTTGCGGCAAACTTCGGACATGCTCACCATTGGCCCATCGTCTCTGCATTGGACCGGAAAGCAATTGGTGATTGATGTGGATGAAATATCTTCATTGCCCATCATTTCTAGAATGCGGGGACAGATCACTTTGACCCCGCCGGCCCTCACACAAATTGAATTGCCACTCACAGCTGATGGGGCCCATGTCTGGCGTCCGTTTGCTCCAATTGCGCGTATTTCTGTCGATCTAGAGGCGGAGGGCTGGCAGTTTGATGGGCATGGCTATTTTGACAGCAACTTTGGCACACGCGCCCTAGAGGAGGATTTTAGCTCTTGGACCTGGGCGCGGTATCCGACTCAATCCGGGGCCACCTGTTTTTATGATGCTGAGCGCCGCGATGGCACGCGCTTGGAGGCGGCTATTGGATTTACCCCGGACGGCCAGGCCGCGCATGTTTCGGCGCCGGGATCTGCGCGCTTCAACCGAACGCTCTGGGCTCTTCCCCGCGCCACCCGTGCTGATCCAGGGCATCGACCAAAGCAGATCAAATCCATGCTTGACGCACCATTTTACTCCCGATCCGTTGTCGAAACCGTGCTGAATGGTGAGCGGGTGCAGGGGGTGCATGAAGCGCTCGATCTCAACCGCTTTGATTCACCGATCATCAAATCCATGCTGGCTTGCCGTGTGCCGCGCCGGGCAAAGTGGAAATTCTAACTATTCTGCGAGCATAGCGCCGCTGGATTGGGCGCGTTCTTTGCGTTTCAGCTCGGCCATGGCGGCAATAAAAGCGCCGGTATGCCCTTGGCCCCATGACATGGCATGGCGTTCGTTGATGGCCACGGCATCAACTAAAAACTGAACCTCCGGCAGCGGTCGCGCGTAGAGCACTGGGGACCTTGGCATGACCAAACCTGCGGCTGTTCGGAGCGACGATTTTGCAAGAAGCGCCATTTTCTGTGCTTTAGTTGTTCGGCCCCGGTGGGTGATGGAATCATAGTGATTGCGGGCCACGGCTTGACCGATTGCGTCATAAATATAACGGGCCGCATAGATTCCCGTACGGGCATTCAGCGGTAATGCGGCAACGCCGGCCTCGGATCTCACATAGAGCGCATGGGCCTCGGATAATAGTTTTTTAACCATACGGCGCAGTTCTGGCGTCGCCTCGGTCACGCTCAAAACTTGCTGTGGATCAAGCCCTTCAGCATCGATCCACTCAAGTGGCAGGTAAATTCGTCCTGCCCGTGCATCCTCGCCCACATCCCGCGCAATATTTGTCAGCTGCATCGCCACACCTAGATCGCAAGCCCGCGCCAATGCGTCTGCATCGCGCACGCGCATCAAGACACACATCATTGCACCCACGGCCGAGGCCACGCGGGCGCAATAGCCGCGCAGGTCCGAGAGGCTGGAATAGCGGTGCTCCATTGCGTCCCATGCCAAACCTTCAAGCAGAGCTTCGGGCAGGGCGGCTGGCATTTCGAAATCCTCCACCACTGAAGCAAAGGCCCGATCCTCGGGGGCATTGCGCGGTCGTCCCGCATAGACAAGTGCCAACCGTTCTTGCAATTCAATCACGGCGCGGGTCTTGTTCTGCCCCTCATCCACTTCGTCATCGGCCAATCGGCAAAAGGCATAGAGCGCCAAGGCCGGATCACGGACGGAGGCGGGCAATAATTTTGATGCAGCATGAAAAGACAATGACCCGGTGCGGATCACGTTGCGGCAATGCTCCAGATCATCAGCGCGTATCATTCAGCGGCCATCCGTGTTTTGCTCTGTGCAACCGGCGCATCGGGCACAAGTTTTGACAAGACCTCTGCGCTGGAGATGACGCCAGGCAGCCCGGCGCCCGGATGCGTTCCTGCGCCAACAAGATAGAGGCCGCGGGCCTCTTCGCTCACGTTATGGGGTCGGAACCAAGCGCTCTGCAGAATGCGCGGCTCAATGGAAAATCCTGCGCCATGCGGGCTGAGATAGCGATCCTCAAAGGTTTCGGGGGTGAAAATTGTTTCCGTTGAAATGCAGGCTTCGAAGCCGGGCATCAATTTCTCCACTTCGGCGGCCACCTTGGCGCGGTAGATCGGCATCTCCTTTTGCCAATCGACTTTGTTCTTCCAGCCCAAATGTGGGACGGGTGATAGTACATAGAATGTATCATCCCCCGCGGGCGCGACACTTGGGTCGGTCACAGATGGCCTGTGGATATAGAGGCTCATGTCGTCCGACAAACGGCCTTTGAGAAAGATGTCTCGCAACAGTCCCTTATAGCGTGGTCCATTGGCGATCGTATGATGCCCCACATCCGCCCATCGGCCCGCGGTTCCCCGCGTTCCAAAATACCAAACGAATAAGCCCATTGACCAGCGCTTGCGCGCAAGTTTTCCGGTCGTCCAGCGTCGACGGCTGTGGTTGCGCAGGAGGTGATCATAGGTATGACCGGCATCGGCATTGCTTACAATCAATGGCGCATCGAACCTTTGGCCGTCGGTGAGAACAACCGCTTGCGCAGCCCCGTTCTTGATAAGAATTTCATCCGCGACCGCGTTTTGGTGAATTTGCCCGCCTTGGGCGCGCACCACTGCGGCCATGGCATCCGCAATCTGTTGCACCCCGCCCATCGCGTAATGCACACCATAAGTTTTTTCCAAATGCGCCACCAAAGCATAGATTGAGGTGACATGCATCGGGTCGCCACCGATGAACAAGGGGTGAAAGGAGAGGGCCATTCTGAGCCGCTCATCTTTGACGCGCCGCGCGGCCAGACCATAAATTGAACGATCCGCGCGCAGCATGGCAAATGTCGGCAGGACTTTTAGGGTTTCCCAAAGCCGGTGCATGGGCTCGGCCACCATGCCCTCATAGCCGATGATATAGCGTTTCTGCGAGTCTTTCAAAAAGCGTTTGTAGCCGGCAAATCCGCAGGGTTCAGCCTCTGGACCTCGGATTGCATTTTCTCATCATCGCCGCTGGCCCGAAAATATGACCCATCCGGCCAACGAATCTCATAGAAGGGCTCGAGCGGCCGCAGATCTACATCTGCGTGAAAATCTCGACCACAGGCGGCCCAGAGGGATTCAAACACTTTCGGCATAGTGACAATCGTCGGCCCCAAATCAAATCGGTGACCATCTTGTGTGACTGAGGAGCCACGGCCGCCAACACGATCAAGCTTGTCCAACACAGTGACCGCATAGCCCTTTGCGCCCAACCGCATCGCTGCCGCCAGCCCGCCCAGGCCGGCGCCAATCACAACCGCGCGGTTGTCTTGGGTGCTTTGATCAGGGTTGGTCATAAATTTCTCGCCCGCCATCTGTCTAGAATTATTTACAACCATAGGTCTTATGAGCTTCCCAATGCAAGGATAATGTGTCAACATATTCTGACACATTTACCAGGTGCACAGGGCATGACGCAGATCGTCACAATTAGTTTCTTTCGTTTTGGGTCCGTTCGCTCGCGACTTTGGGCCTTCGCTATGATGGGTCTGGCCAGAGGGCAGATGTCGCGCGTACCGGGTATTGGATTTTGGAAATTATTTGGATCTGGCTCCAATGAAGGCTTTACGCCCAAACCCAATGTGTCTGTCTACGCGGTGCTGGCGACTTGGCCGGATCGGCAAACCGCGGAGCGCAGCTTGCAACAGAGCGCTATCTTCGCACGCTACCGTCAGCAGGCGATCGAAAACTGGACCGTTTTTATGAAAGCGGAGACAGCGCGGGGCCAGTGGTCGGGCCAAACTCCATTTTCCGCAACGACTCAAAATCAGAATGGCCCGCTTGCGGTGATCACCCGCGCCACGCTGCGGCCGCGAAACCTGGCCCGATTTTGGCGCCGTGTCCCTAATATTTCACAGGTGATTGGCCAAGATCCCAATGTTGTTTTCAAGATCGGAATTGGTGAAGTGCCCTGGTTCCAACAGGTGACCTTCTCCATATGGCCCAGCTTGGAGCATATGAACAATTTTGCACGCAAAGGGCATCATGCGCGGGCCATTCAGGCCGTGCGGATGGAGGGATGGTTCAAAGAAGAACTCTACGCCCGGTTTACCCTCATCGCAGACACAGGCACTTGGGAGGGCGACTCCCCTCTAAAAAAACTGGATATCTCATGAAGCAGCCTTTTCCTTTCTCAGCCATTGTTGGACAGGATGATATGAAACTGGCCATGGTGTTAACCGCTATTGATCCATCGATCGCAGGGGTTCTTGTCTTTGGAGAGCGTGGCACCGGCAAATCTACGGCGGTGCGGGCTTTGGCGGGACTGTTGCCGCCAATCCTNGCTGTAAAGGCCTGCCCGGTGAATAGCGCNGACATCAAAGATTGCCCCGCGTGGTGCGAAATATCGGACGCGCGTGTGCAAAGCATTGCCACGCCCGTTGTGGATCTGCCTTTGGGCGCGTCGGAGGATCGTGTCACCGGGGCGCTCGATATCGAAAAAGCATTAACCAAGGGTGAGAAAGCCTTTCAACCCGGCCTATTTGCCCAGGCGAACCGCGGGTATCTCTATATAGATGAGGTGAATCTTCTTGAAGATCACATTGTGGATCTTTTGCTGGATGTGGCGCAATCGGGTGAAAATGTCGTGGAACGCGAGGGTCTGTCCATTCGCCATGCCGCGCGTTTCGTATTGGTTGGCTCTGGCAACCCGAAGAGGGCGAATTGCGGCCGCAATTGATGGATCGCTTCGGACTGTCTGTCGATGTGCTGTCCCCTACAAATATTGATGAAAGAATTGAGGTCATAAAGCGCCGCGACGCTTATGAGAATGACCATGAGGCCTTTATTGCGCATTGGCAGTCGGAAGACGCCACTCTGCGGGCGCGCATTGTTGCTGCGCGCGCCGCTTTGGCAGATTTGCAAACTGCCGATAGCGCCCTGCGCCGCGTCGCGGAGCTTTGCATCGCCTTGGGTTCGGATGGGTTGCGCGGGGAATTGACGCTTTTGAAAGCGGCGCGGGCCTTTGCTGCATTTGCAGGTGATGAGGCCGTCACAGATGAGCATATCCGCAAGACCGCCGTGCTGGCCCTGCGCCATAGATTGCGCCGCGATCCTTTGGACGAGTCTGGCTCAAGCAGTCGGGTGGCGCGGACCGTCTCAGAAATTTTAGGCGATTGATATGACCCTTTGGGAGAGGGCGCAGCTGGCGATTACGCTCCTTGCGATAGATCCCCAAAGGCTTGGGGGCTTGGTTATTCGTGCCCGCGCCGGCCCCGCTCAGGCCGCAATGCTTGCCGCCGTTCAATCGCTCGATCTGGCCAAGGTCAAGTTGCAGCATCACATGACGGTTGAGGTTCTCAACGGCGATATTGATTTAACGGCCTCTTTGGCGGGGCGCCAATTGGTGACGCGCAAAAGTATTTTTGACTGCGCTCCGTCATTGTTCATACTTCCTATGGCGGAGCGCAGCGCACCACAGTTTTCTGCGCGAATATGCCAAGCCTTGGAGGAGGGCCGTGGTCATGCTCTTCTCGCCTTGGATGAAGGCGTGGAGGTCGGGGATGGCCTGCCGGATGCGCTGACAGATCGCCTGGCGTTTCATGTCACCCTCGACGATTTGGCCCTGCAAGATTTATCACCCATGACATTGCCCAGATCATTGGAAGACATCCGCGCTGCGGTCCGTGGTGTAACTCTGCCGGCTGATGTGATGGAGGAGGCTGTTATCCTGGCCGCATCGCTCGGCATTTCAAGCCTGCGTGCTCCGCTCTTGCTGGGCTATGCGGCGCAAGCTCATGCCGCCCTTCACGCCCGATATGAGGTGACGGAAGAAGATTTAAAACTGGCCGTGATGCTGGTTTACCCACATAGGGCCACGCGCTTGCCTCAGGATCCAGAGCCGGAGGCGCCATCTGAACAGACAAACCCAGCGGAGGCGCCGCAAGACCCAAATCAAGCCATACCGCCGAATGACTAATGATCGAAGCCGTCAAGGCCGTCCTGCCGCCGGGTGTTTTGGCCCAGTTGCAAACTGTGGTAAAACAGCCTGCGTCTGGCTCGGGATCTGGCGCGCGCCGCAAAGGAAATCACCGCGGGCGTCCCTTGCCGGCCAGATTGGGCCCCAAGAACAGTGGGGCCCGGGTTGATCTCGTGGCCAGCTTGCGGGCCGCAATTCCTTGGCAAACTCTGCGCAAGACCGCAAACCCTGAGGCCGTGGGACCGATTTTCAAAGCCTCTGATTTGCGTCATAAACGCTATGAAATTGGGTCAGATCGCCTGCTTATTTTCACGGTGGATGCGTCAGGTTCCGCTGCCGTTGCTCGCTTGGCTGAGGCCAAGGGCGCGGTCGAACTGCTGCTTGGCGAGGCCTATGCTCGACGGGATCATGTGGCGCTTTATGCGTTCCGTGGAACGGGGTCCGAGGCGTTACTGCCTCCAACAAGATCACTTGTGCAAACCAAAAAGCGGCTGGCCGCGCTCCCCGGTGGCGGAGCCACGCCCTTAGCTGCCGGGCTTGCGGCCGCGTTTCAACTTGCATTGCAAGAACGGCGCAATGGTCTGACGCCGACGTTGATTTTGTTAACCGATGGGCGTGCCAATGTGGCGCTTGATGGATCGAATGATCGCGCGCAAGCGGCGGCGGACGCATTGATGTTGGCACAAAAGATTGCTGAGGCGCAGATCCCGGCTTTGGTTATCGATACAACCATCCGGCCGGAGAAAACGCTACAAACCCTGGCTGGGAAAATGCGGGCACACTACATTGCTTTGCCCCGCTCGGATGCAAAATCAGTGTCCGGTGCCGTCTCTTCAGCTTTGGCGCATTCGTGATGAACTGGCAGCACGCAAAGCCATATTGGCCCTTTGCGCAGTATTCGCAGTTTACGCTGCAAAAACCGCATTTATGGCATATTCAGGATATCGGAACTGGGCCGGTGATTTTGCTGATTCATGGTGCTGGCAGTACAACCCACAGCTGGCAACACCTCGTGCCTTTCCTAACGGATAGATACCGCGTGATTATGGTGGATCTGCCGGGTCAAGGCTTTACCCGCCTGGGTGCGCAGCAACGTTGCGGGTTGGATCACATGGCTGAAGACCTAACCAGCTGTTTGACGGCGCTTGATCTCGCGCCCAAGGTCATTATTGGCCATTCCGCGGGCGTTGCAATTGCGCTTCGCCTTGCGGAGCTTGCGAAGTTTGACTGTAAAGTTATCGGGATCAACGCTGCGCTTGATCACTTTCGCGGTGTCGCGGGGGTTTTATTTCCGCTTTTGGCAAAGGCCATCGCCAACATGCCGTTCTCAAGCAGTCTCCTGAGTAAAATTGCCGGTCATGATCAAACAGTCGATCGCATTCTCAAAGGCACCGGTTCAACTCTGACGGCGGCGGATGTAGAATTTTACAAAGAGTTGATGCGCAGCCGCTCTCATATTGGGGCCACCTTGCAGATGATGGCGCAGTGGGATCTTGAACCGCTATTGGCGCGGTTGCCGAGATTACAAACTGAGACCCATCTGATTGCGTCTTCCAATGATCTNGCGGTGCCCTGCGCAACCTCCCAACGGGCGGCCGCTTTGTTGCCGAATGCAGATTACCAAGCCCTGCCCAATCTTGGGCATCTGGCGCATGAAGAGGACGCCGCCACCATCGCCGCTTGCATTGCGCCAATGTTGGATTTGGGCTGCGCCTCTGGAACATAAGGTCGGCCGCGACGGGCAACCCTCACCCGGCCACCGTCATCAACCCGAAGTTGCACCTATCATCCAAACCTTAAAATATCTTGTATAAAAGCCGTTTTTTGCGTAGCACTTCCACCTATGGGAAAGATTGATGTGTCGAATTTAAATTTTGAGAGGTTGGAGCCTCAGATCTCCGAAGCTGCGCGGTTGATGGAGATGCTGTCGCATCCTGCGCGGCTGCGGATTCTTTGCACCATGCTGGGCGGCGAAAAAAGTGTACAGGAGTTGGCGATCAATGCGAGCCTGTCACAGCCGGCCATGTCGCATCATTTGCGCAAGCTGCGCGACTCCGAGTTGGTGAACACCCGGCGCGACAAGCAAACCATATATTATTCCCTGAAAGGCGAGCATGTGGCGGCCGTGTTGGAAGTCTTGCACGGCTTATACTGCAGCGAGCTTATTCTTTAAGCGGCGCATCATCGGCAGCTATTTTCACAGCGCTTGCGTCTGCTTGGCTCAAGTCCTCTGGCTCTAAAAGAGGCGGGAAATCCTCATCTGACCGCGCCATATGACCGACGATCAACGGCAGCATATCTGGGCTCACCGCCTCGGACATTGGTGGGCGTTTCCAAGCGATGCTGTCTATGGCTTCACAATTGAGACAGACTGGCTCCCAATCGTGATGCACATGCCCGCAGTTATCGCAAATCCACTGTGGGTCGCGCTGGGCGGAAATGGCTTGGGTCAAGAGCCGGCGCACAGATTGATCATCGGCCCCGTCGCCGCGCTCAATGGCCGCGAGAATGGTCAATGCGCGCATTGTGGGATCGGTCTTTGCAAGGTCCCCAAGCGCCTGCCGGGCCGCATCAAAATCGGCCATTGCGACGTAAAGTTCCGCCATCAGCATTTTGGTTTCGGGATGAGATTCTGTACCTTTGGTAAACTGTCCAAACCGTTTGAGCCGGGCCGCGGAGGCTTCATCCGGGGCGAGGGCGGCAAAACCGGCCGCGAGGTCTGGATGGGGCGCCAATTGCCAGGCCGCGCGCAGAATGCGGCTTGCTTGTTTGACATTATTTTGTTCCCGATGGCCTTCGGCGGACAGTAGGGCGGCGGGCACCAAACCGGGTGCAAGCCGGTTGGCTTCAACCGCGTAGGTTTGCGCCTCTTCCAACTTGCCCTCTGCGCGCAAATCACGGGACTGGGAGAGGGCAAAAACCGCATCGCGGCGCTTGTGCACATCTTTTGGTAAACTCCCATGTTTCAGCTTGGCGGTCAGGGTTGTCCGTACCCCGCGCCAATCTTCTTGGCCCGCTTGCAGTTTGAGCAACACATCCTGTGTTTCGCCATGCCGCGGCTTAAGTGCAAAAGCATGTTCGGCCAGTTTCAGCGCCACTTCTGTGTCGCCATCCTGCAAATGTTGTTGCAGTAGGCCATAGGTGCCAACAAAACGGGTTTTGGGATCCTTTAGCAATTTCTTATAAGTCGCCTTGGCGGTCTGCCGATCTCCATTGGCCACGGCGGCCTGTGCCATGATCAAATTGGTCAAATCTGGGCGGTTCAGCAGGCGATCGGCTTTTCTTGCCTTGGCCATTGCATCGCGACCATCGCCGCTGGCCAGAGCCATCAACCCATCGGAAAG
>JGI20153J14295_10002424_pt1 | contig 13317 bp, 13 predicted proteins | sample COG_03_FD_14295 | JGI IMG/M metagenome (IMG submission 14295) | reverse complement strand
CTGATCATTATTTGCCACTTTTTCAGACCAATAAGTTGTGCTGCTGCAATATATTCTTTTTCCTTTTCAACCATCGTTGAGCCACGCACAGTTCTAGCAAACGGAACCCATTCAGATAGTCCTATAGATATGATTAATACCGTAATAGCCATTTCATAACGTAATTCTGGAGGCAAAAGACCACGAGCAACACCAAATATGAGCATTGCAATAAGAATTGATGGAAAAGTCATCTGTATGTCTGCAAGACGCATGATGAAATTATCCAACCAGCCTCCGACATAACCCGCAATTAAACCCAATAAGACACCCATGATCATCGCGAGCGATACTGCCATTAACCCAACAAAGAGGGATATGCGTAATCCATATAGAATTGCTGAAAATAAGTCTCTTCCTTGATCATCTGTTCCAAGTAAAAAAACCTCACCTGTAAACATATTTGGCTCCATTGGCGGTGTGAAACCATTCATTAACTCTAAACTCGCTGGATCAAATGGATTTGTTGGAGCAATATATTGAGCAAATATTGCACTTAAGACGAGAATAGAGATCACAGAAAAAGAGATGATTGCTACGGGAGCTCTCAGAAAATCATATATAAAATCAGATTTCAAAAATCTATGCATTTTGCTCTCTATTCACTACTGTTATTGTCACGCAGTCGCGGATCAATTGCTAAATATAATAAATCAACAAACAGGTTAATAATTACGAATAAAACACCAACAAGGAGTAAGTATGCACTCATTACAGGTATATCAACGAAATATACTGCATTGATAAATAACAACCCAACACCGGGCCATTGAAATACAGTTTCCGTGACTATGGCAAACGCAACAATAGAACCCAATTGTAGCCCCGCTATAGTTACAACTGGTACAAGCGTATTTGGAAGCGCATGATTATAATTTACCTGCCTTGAAGATAACCCTAGAGCTTTTGCAAATCTAACATAATCCTGACGCATTACTTCAAGCATTTCAGAACGTGTTAAACGCATAATTAATGTTAACTGGTACAGTCCAAGAGTTATGCTTGGCAAAATAAGAGACTTAATGCCTGAAAGTGTTAAAAACCCAGTTGACCACCAACCAAGTTGGACTACGTCTCCTCGCCCAAACGAAGGCAGCCATTTTAGTTCAACAGCAAATAACCAAATAAGCAATACACCAATAAGAAATGTTGGAAGAGAAACACCAATTAAGGAAGTAGATAAAATTATGTTTGCTAAATAACCACCACGTCTAATTGCAGTGTATATTCCGGTAATAACTCCAAAAAATATAGCAAAAATGGCAGATGTTAAAGCTAATTCAAGTGTTGCCGGAAGTCTGCTTGCTATTAAATCTGAAACTGGCAATGCACCTCTATAAGAATTGCCAAAATCAAAATTCAAAGCATTCCAGACAAAGCCAAAATATTGCTTATAAAATGGATCATTGAGACCCAAAGCTTCCTCTAGAGCAGCTCTTTGAGCTAATGTAGCTTCTTGCCCCATCAAATTATCAACAGGATTGCCAACGTATCTAAAAATTAAAAAAGAAATTAACGCGACTAGAAATAATACTAAAACTGATTGCCCTAAGCGTCTAAAAATAATTACTAGCATGATATTCTTTCAAAAGTTGTAAAATATGAAACAATCACAACAAAAGGATCTCCACTGAATGAAAGTAATTAAAAAAAAGTTAAAAGTATAATCAAAGTTGCACCAGCCATGTAATTATCTGGCTGGTGCAGAAATATTTTATTTAAATTTTAAGAATTGAAAATGAGGTGTGTCCTCAGGTTGGACATCAAAATCAATATTAGTCTTCATACCCCAGTTTAAAACTTGGTTATGAATTGGAAGATACATTTGAGCATCTTGTACCGCTGACCAGATTTTTGCAATTGTCGCATCACGCGCTGCTAAATCAGTTTCAGACTCTAAGCTAACAATCATAGCATCGACATCGGCATTAGAGTATCCAGTTGGATTCCATGAACCACGCTTGTCTGTTTGAGTATGCACTAAATAGTTGAATATATAGTGAGAGTCGAAAGTTGGAACACCCCAGCCTAACATGTAGAAAGGAGCCTCGCCACCTTTAGCAATTGGGAAATGCTGTGCTTTTGGCTTTGCATCAAGTGTTACATTGATTCCAATTCTAGCCATCATTCCAACAGCTGCCTGGCAGATTGCTTCATCATTTATATAACGATCATTTGGACAATTTAAAGTAATATCAAAACCATTAGCAAATCCAGCGTCTGCCATCAGACCTTTAGCAGCATCAATGTCATAATCAGGATATTCGTTTAAAGCTTCTGTCCATCCATTAACAAATGGAGGCATGATAACTCCTGTTGGATCTGACTGCTCGCGCATTACAATCTTTTTAATGCATCACGGTTTATTGCAATATTCATTGCCTGGCGTACTTTAAGATTACTTGTTGGACCTTCTGCGGTGTCTAATCCAAAGAAAATAACTCGGTTTTGAGCAGCCGTAGCAACATTTAGTCCATCAGTTCCTGAAACACGTCCCAAATCTTGAACTGGAACATCTTGAATGATATCAACTTCACCCGACAATAAAGCGGCAACACGCGTAGCTGCAGATTGAATTGGTGTGTAAATGATATCTGTTACTTGATTTGGATAAATATCCTTTCCCCAATAATTAGGGTTTGATTTAAGAACAGTCTTTTCGTCAACTGAACGACTAACAAGCATAAATGCGCCAGTTCCATTTGTATTCATCGTGGCGAAATTTGTTTCACCCTTGGCTACATCATGAGGTGTTAAAACATCATTAGCAGTTGACCAACCCTTATCCATCATGAACATATTGGTAAGATTATTTACCAATAATGGATTAGCACCATTTGTTTCAATATCAACAGTATGTGCGTCGACAGCTCTTATATCTTTAATTGATGACAATAATTCTTTCATTTCCGAACCATCTGCCATTGCACGATTTAAAGAGAAAACAACGTCTTCAGAGTCAAAAGCCGCGCCATCATGGTATGATACACCCTGACGTAGATTAAACCGCCACACATTTGGGTTATCTGCCAAAGCAGCCCAGCTAAGCGCTAATGAGGGTATAATATTTCCGGACATATCACGTTGTAACAATGAATCATAAATTTGATGATTCATACCGTGTGTCGGCCCTTCATTTTGAGCATGTGGATCCATTGTTATAGCATCGCCTGCTCTTGCCCATCGGATTGTTTCCGCAGAAACAGTCACAGTAGATGCTGCGATAGCTGCTGTAGTTAATAGTATTTTATGAAACATATATAACCTCCCAATTAAATATTTAATATCATAATGAAAGGCACATCCTTGCAAAGAGTTTAATAAAGATCAAGCAAGTAATTAAATTAATGGTATGGTTTGTTCATACAGAAAGATAACATCCCTTTTATCTTTTCATCATCATAAATTATTGAGATATTTTCTTAATTATAAAAAAATTACAAATCTCAATCACCATCAGCTATACCTCTTGCCTTGATTTTTGCCTGTTTAGCTCTGATACTTGGTAATAAAATTAATAAAACCGCAATGCATAGTAAAACCATTGTCATAGGCCTTTCTGTAATAAAGGCGACACCATCGTATAATTGCATTGACCTTGCAAAATTATCCTCAAGCATTGGCCCAAGAATGAAACCTATCAACAATGGAGCAAGTGGATAATCAGCAAATTTCAATGCAGTTGCACAAACACCAAACCCAATCAAAATTAATAATTCTGTCGCATTGTTTTGACCTATATATGCACCCATTAAGGTAAAAAATAGAATGTATGGAATAAGAAAATTTCGTGGGATAGTTAGTATTTTAGCAATGTATGGAATTAAGGGTAAGTTTAGAACCAATAACACGATATTACCAATGTACATTGAAATTATAACCGCCCAAAATATTTGAGGCTCATCTACCATCAACCTTGGCCCAGGAGTGACGTTTAACGCAATTAACGCGCCCAAAAGGATTGCCGTTGTCCCAGAACCTGGAATTCCAAGAGTCAAAAGCGGAACAAAGGATCCAGTACATGCTGCATTATTAGCTGTTTCGGGTGCTGCTAAACCTTTTATAGATCCTTTACCAAATTCTTTTTGTTCATCTTTTGAAGCAATGTTACGTTCTACCGCATATCCAAGAAAACTTGCAATCGTCGCACCTGCACCTGGCAAAACACCTATAAAAAATCCCTGAATAGATTGCCTCCCAATAACAGGCGCAATAGATTTAGCTTCTTGTCTTGTGATACGTAATTCTTTTATATCTTCACGTTTTCCTGCGCCTGGTTTTGGCGGGTTTAACACAAGAAATAAAGCCTCTGGTAAAGCAAACATAGCCATTGCCAATGTAACAAAGCTTAATCCTGACTGAAGATCCATAATTCCCATTGTAAAACGTGGCAGACTAAACATTGTTCCTTCACCAACAGTGGCAAGCATCAAGCCAACCACAGTCATGAGTAATGCTTTTGCAACTTGTCCAGTACCTGCAAAGGCAGCAATCGCGGATAGACCTACTACCATCAAGGCAAAATACTCAGCAGAATGAAATAATAATGCAACAGATGAAAGAGCTGGAGCGAATACCATAAGCAAAACAGCTCCTAATGTACCTCCACAAAAACTAGCTATTGCAGCAACTGTTAATGCTTTGCCCGCTTTACCTTTTTTTGCTAATGGATAACCATCAAAACTAGTCGCAACTGTCCCTGCAACTCCTGGGGCATTTAACAATATGGAAGAAGTGGAACCACCAAAAATTGCTCCATAATAAACTCCTGCCAAAAGAATTATAGCTGCAGCTGGATCACCCATCGAAATAGCGACTGGTATCATAATTGCTATTATAGACATTGGACCTAGACCAGGTAACATTCCTATAAAGGTTCCAATCAGGCATCCACCGATTACCATAATAAGCATTTGAACAGAAAAAGCCGTTTGAAGACCTAATAAAATACCTTCCAGCATATTAAATTCCAATCCAAGCAGGCAGTGGGCGCATATAGATGCCAAGAACCACTTGAACTAAATACCATACAAATAGAGTTGATATGATAGCAATTGGTAACATCAAAAACCATTTACGTTCGCCCAAAATGACACTGCCAAAAATTAGAAATAAACTAGTAGAAAATATAAATCCTACAGGGCGTAATAGTAATGCATATAAAACCATTAGTAATAGTAATAATACTGCTTGGCCTAACTTATATTCATGCAATCTACGATAATCTATACCAGTAGTATTCGATACATTTCTTTCAAACCCAAGAAGAATAATTGAAGAAAGAAGTATACCTAAAATAGATAAAATTTTTGGAAAAGTACTAGGCCATATTGGATTACGCTTCATAAAAGGCGCTAAAGTAGCATCCATCGTAAACCATGCAGTATATCCATAGACCACACAAAAACCTAATAAAATCAATGCAATCCAACGATCAAGAGACATAAATTACCTTATCAAAAAAGGTGGCAAAGCGCAAAACGCTTTGCCACATATATATTATAAGAAACCAAGTTTTCTCATTAAGTCACCGATAACTTGCTCTTGTGCTTCCAAGAATACTTTGAAGTCATCTCCTGAATTATGGATGTTTACCCAACCATTTCGAGCTCTAACAGTTTCCCATTCTGGTGTAGCATACATTTTTGAAATCGCTTCTTGATATTGTGCAGTTTTATCAGCTGGCAATCCTGGGGCGCCAAAGAAGCCACGCCAGTTTACAAAAGAAGTATCAATTCCTTGCTCTTTCATTGTCATAGCATTTGGTGCCGCATCTACACGCGCGTCTGAAGTAACACCAATAATTTTCACTTCTCCCGCATTAGCTAAATCAACTGCCTCTGAGAAACCAGTTGAGAGAGCTGAAATTTCACCAGAAAGTAAAGCAGCCATAGCCTTACCACCTGCATCGTACGGTATGTATTTGACACCAAGAGCATCTTTTCCGGCTGCTTCCATTACCATTGCTGCAACTAAATGATCCATACCACCAGGAACAGAGCCACCACCGATTGCAGTTCCCGAAGCATCAGCTTCATATGCAGCAATTAGATCAGCCATTGAGTTGATTGGGCTATCTTTACCAACTACCATAGCCGCATAATCACCAATAGTTCCTGAAACTAATGTTAAGTCACGGAAGTTATGTGGAAAAACACCAGTTAGGGATCGGATGACGATAGGCGTTGAATTCACCATCAATGTACCGTGATTGCTATCTGCATTTTCTATTAAATATCCAATGGCTTTACCACCACCACCACCTGACATATTTTCAAATGAAGCTGATCCAACTAATCCAGCGTTTGTAAGTGCTTCTCCGGTACCACGTGCTGTACCGTCCCATCCACCACCTGCTCCACCAGGAATTAAGAAGTGAATACTGTCTAAAACTTTATGGCCATCTGCAAATGCAGGCGCACCAAAACTAAGTGCTGCAACAGCACCGGCCACAAGGGCTCTTCTACCAAATTTAAATGTCATCATGTTATCCTCCCATTTGACAAGCGGCCTAAAACTGGCCAACTTAGTGAGCTAAACATTTCAACCTGTCACTAACCTGTCATAAAAATAAATGTCTGTAAAAAAATGAAATATCTTTTAGTTGAAGACAATCACGAGCTTGCAAATGCTATCTGTTCACGCATTAAGTTAGACGGTCATGTAATTGATCATGCAGATAAATTAGCTGATGCAATCGCATATTCTGAGACAGGTGAATACGATTTAATATTATTAGATATAATGCTCCCGGATGGGGACGGTAGAAACTTTCTTAAACATCATAGAAATCTTAAAAAGGATACTCCTGTTATTGTATTAACGGCTCGATCACAAGTGTCTGATAGAATCAGTATTTTAGACTTGGGCGCAGATGATTATGTAACAAAGCCATTTGATCATGCAGAGTTAGATGCAAGGTGCCGAGCAGTATTAAGAAGAAAATCTGGTTCTTCACAACAAATACTTAAANTTGGGAACCTAACATTCAGCCCATTAGCTGGACAGCTTTCCATTAAAGGCAAAATAATTAATTTAAGAAATAGAGAATTAAGGCTTTTTGAATTATTACTTAACGCCCGTGGTCAAATATTTTCCAAACAAAAACTTGTAGATCGTCTTTTTACATATGACGAAGATGTTTCAGATAATGCAATCGAAGTGTATATAGGAAGACTTCGTAAGCATCTAGAAAATACTTCATTGAAAATAAGCACTCACAGAGGCCTAGGATATAGGCTAGACAATGACTAATAAACTACAAGTTTCTGGATCTCTTCGAAATAGACTCATGTTTACACTAATAAGTGGAGCAGCTGTGCTTGGCATAGTATTATTTTTCATTGTGAGAGGTTATGCAGCGCAAATAGCTCAAAATGGTCAAGATGACATCCTAGAGGCATCATTATCATCAATTCTTGATGCTGTTGTAATACAAGATGGGTTTGTTGAGGTTGATTTTCCATATGCATCATTATCAATGCTTGATACAGAACTTGATGACCGGGTTTTCTATTCAATATATAACGATGGCATTCTCATTTCTGGCTATGAAGATCTACCCCAAACTGAAAAAAACAATACAGACACCAATACATTCACTACTATAAAATACAAAAATACGAATGTAAGAATGGCAAGTGCAAAACGTACCCTAATTGGAGAAAAAGAACGTATAACAATATCAGTGTCTATTGCGCAGACACAAGATGCATTATCCAGGACCTTAAATAGAATTTCTAAAAATGTGGCATTGTTTGGCTCTGGTTTTTTTATTTTAGTAACACTTCTATCTTACTGGGCTACAGCATCAACCATCAGTCCTTTAATGCGGCTTGCTACGTCAGTAACAAAACGTGGCCCCCAAGATTTAAGCCCATTTGAAAAAAAAGTACCTTCAGAAATGTATCCACTAGTTACTTCTTTGAATAAGCTTATGACAAGACTTGATTTATCATTAAAACAGTCAGAAGATTTTATTGCTGAAGCTGCACATAGAGTTAGAACGCCTCTTGCAACAGTACGCTCTTATGCTGATGCAACACTTCAGCGGGTTAGTAAGAGAGAAAATCGCGATGCGCTTAGATCAATGGTAAGAGCAATAGATGAGGCATCAAGAGCGGCAAGCCAACTTTTAGATCATGCAATGATAACATTTAGAACCGATAACTTGCAAAAAGAATTAATAAATTTGAATGCGTTAATCCAAAATTTAATTGATAATCTTGAACCAATTGCTGAAATGAAAGATATTAAATTAAAACTTATCCAAAAAGACAAAATTGAACTATCAGGTGATTTTATTTTAATTCAAAACGCAATACGAAACATAATTGATAATGCATTAAAATATTCACCAGATGATGGTGTAATTACTGTAACAATTGCTACAAATCCCAAACCCCATCTTAAAATACAAGACCAGGGGCCAGGATTTCCGCCCGAAGATTTAGACAACCTTAAATCACGCTTTAAAAGAGGTCAAAATTCAAATGGCATAGTAGGTTCAGGGCTAGGATTAACAATCGCCCAAGATGTAGCAAACGCACATGAAGCTAAATTAACACTATCTAATCATGAAAAAGGTGGCGCATGCGTAACTTTATTATTTTAATTTTTATATTGATTACATCATCCTTAAACGCAAACGAGTGGGAAGATAGGCAAGTATTCTCTAGTGGGGAAACCACCCAAAGTTTAAAAATTTTATCAAGCACCGATACGACGTTCTTTGCGCCAATTATCAAAAGTTTTTTAGAAAAAAATCCAAACATTAAGATTGAATATTTTGTTACTGGCACGGCTTCTTTAGATGAAATTTTTAGAAAATCTCCGGAACAGTATGACTTGATTATTTCGAGTGCGATGGACTTACAATTAAAACTAGTAAATGATGGTTATGCAAAAAAAATAAATGAAATAGAACATCCTAGCTGGGCTAAGTGGAGGCAAAGTTTATTCGCATTTACTATAGAACCTGCTGCTATTGTCCTAAACAAAAAGCTTTTAAAAATACAATAATACCAAAAACACGCCAAGATTTAATAAAAGAACTACGTTCTAGACCAACCTTTTTTAAAAATAAAATTGGAACATATGATGTCAGAAAATCTGGACTTGGGTACCTTTTTGCTACGCAGGATGCACGTACATCAGAAACTTTTTGGAGACTAATGGAAGTTATGGGTGGACTAGGGACAAAACTATATTGCTGCTCAGGCGATATGATAGATGATTTGGTAAGTGGGAAAATTGCAGTGGCATATAATGTTTTAGGTAGTTATGCAGAAGCTAGGCAGCAAAAATTAGATGAAATCGAAATAATATTGCCTGCAGATTTCCCTACTAATATGATGCGCACCGCTCTTAGTATCAAATTTGACCTCACGCATAAGATTATCTGAGAGATTTATGCAACATCTTTTGGAAAACCAAACTGAGAAAAAGGTAAATGGAACTCATTCACTTCCACCCCTTTTCTTAAAGCCAGGCCAACAAACCATAATACTTGAACCAGCCTTAATGACTTATTTAGATAAATTAAAACGTAAAACTTTTATTAAAGAGTGGGAAAGAGCAATAATCCAATAAGTCATTTGTTTATCTCTATACTCTTTATAAAAAATTTAAATTTTTGGAATTTCAGTTACGAATTTAGGGATTGAATAACCTTTTTGTACAGCTGGTCTATTAGAAATTCGAATGTACCAATCCTTAATATTTGGGTATGAATTAAGATCAATTTCTTGCCATTCAAATCTGGAAACCCAAGGCCAACATGACATATCTGCAATAGAATATGATCCCTTACCTTCACCAGCTATAAAGTCTCGGCCTTCTAACTGTTTTTCTAGTACATTATAAAGTCTCTTAGCTTCGTTATAATAACGCTTCTCGCTATATTCAGATTTACCTTTATTATATTTAACAAAATGATGAACTTGTCCCAACATCGGGCCAAAGCCTGCCATTTGCCACATAAGCCACTCTAACATTTGCCAATATTCGGCACCTTCACACTGAAATTTCCCATATTTATTTGACAGATACAGCATGATGGCACCTGTTTCCATCATTTCAACTCCAGTTTCCCTATCTACTATTGCAGGTATTTTATTGTTTGGTGAAATTTTAGAAAATTCTTTTGAAAACTGCTCATCTTTAGACAAATCAATTGAATGTGCCTCATATGGAACGCCAAGTTCTTCTAGTAAAATTGATACCTTGCGTCCATTTGGCGTAGTCCATGTATATAAATCAATCATCTAACTTGCGCTTTCTAAATTATCTTATATCTAAATCTGTATCAGATTTTTCTATTTCTTCAGTATTTTCAAAATCTGTATTTATAGATTTAGAGGTCTTTGCACCAAGTGTTTTTAAGTTTTCAACCTGTGAAAGTACATTTCCACGCCCTTTTGAAAATTGATTAAACGCTACTTCATAAGAATCCTGTGCTTGAGCTAATCTCTCTCCAACTTTTTCCATATTAAGAATAAATCCACTGACTTTATCATAAAGTTTACCAGCTCTATCGGCTATTAGTTCAGCATTTTTATTTCTACGTTCAACATCCCATACATTTGAAATCGTTTTTAATGCCATCATTAAAGTTGTGGGGGTTGCTATAGTTATATTTTTTTCCATAGCATATTCGGTTATTCTACCATCCATTCGTAAGGCTTCTGAAAGTGCACCCTCAATTGGGATAAAAAGAATTACGTAATCTACAGATGAATTTTCCGCAAATTGATAACCTTTAGCAGAAAGGCCGTTGATATGATTTCTGATTGAAACAATATGTCTTTTTTGGGCTTCAATGGTTTCAATTTCATTTTCAGAATTTACCGCATCAGTATATGCAACTAGTGAAACTTTGCTGTCGATTACTAAAGTCTTTCCGCCTGGTAAGTTAACCACAACATCTGGTCTCAATCGGTCTCCATCTTCATTTTTTCTATGCGCTTGAATCTCATACTCTTCCCCAACCCTTAATCCTGATTTTTCAAGAATACTTTCTAATATCATTTCTCCCCAAGCACCTTGCATTTGGCTATCACCCTTCAGTGCTTTTGAGAGTTCAGATGCATTCTGGGATATCTGATCAGATTTTTTTGATAGTTGGTTAATTTCTGCTTTTAATCTTTCTCTATCTTTCACAGTTTCTTCATGAACTTGGCGCAATTCTTTCTCAAAATGACCTACATGTTCTTTTAAAGGTAACAAAGTGGCTTCTAATTTTTCTATATTAGACTTAGAAAAATTTTCACCCTGCAATTGTAAAGCCTCATTAGCTAACTCTTTGAATTTAGACTCCATATCTTTTCTAAATTGAGTTAAAATTTCAATCTTTTCATCTGAAGATTTTCGTTCCGCAAGGCCTTGTGCAATTAACTCTGAGACCTTGTTTGATAAATTAGTTTTTTCTTCATTTTCAAGATCCAGTTTGCTACGTAATTTTGACAAATCTTGATTTAAACGATCAACTTCTGCTTTTCGTTCATCAGCCAGGGCTGTGTACTTTGCTGCTTCTTTGTCTGAGGCTCTTATTTCAGATTCTAAAATATTTATTTTATCTTCATACCCAGTTGAATTATTTTCACTAGGCATCCCCTTTCTCCGGTTGGAAAATAAAATTAATATTCCTAAAAAAACAAATCCAATTATATAGAAGTTTTCTAGCAAAATACTCATTCATTAGCTTTCTTGATTAATGCGGAAACTATTTTCACCAAAGACATTTAAACAGCTTTCAATCAATATAGTAAACTAATCTTATGAATGTTTTTTCATTAAGATTTATTAATTAGTAATCTTAATGAGTTATATTTTTAAAATTATTATATATTGGGGTTGGAAAGTAGGTTTCCCTACTTTCCAAAGTTTTATTAATTTAATGCTACGTCTGTAATTTCAGATGTCCATGCACCCTCTGGAGCTTTCGTAATTACTGGATCTGAACCACCGTTTAAAAGTGAGTCAACAGTTCTTTGATAATCCATAGAGTCTAATGCACCGTTTGAACCCGCAGTAAGTTTACTAACTTCTGACATCATTCGTCTTTGATGTTTTTCTGTTTGTGCACCTGAAGCGTCATTGTCTAAAACGATATCTGCTGCTTCATTTACATTTTCCTCTGCGTACTTCCAGCCTTTCATAGATGCTCTAACAAACCGAACCATCTTATCTTTAAATGCAGCATCTTTTAAGTTTTCACCTAAAACATACATTCCATCTTCTAATGTTGAAACGCCCTCATCTTCATACTTAAATACAACTAGGTCATCCGCAGATAAACCTGCATCAATTACCTGCCAATATTCATTATAAGACATAGTTGACACACATGCTGCCTGTCCTTGAAGAATTGGATCTACATTAAATCCTTGCTTTAGCACTGTAACTCCGCCGGCGGATCCATCAGTTTTCAATCCAAGTTTGCTCATCCAGCTAAGGAACGGGAATTCATTGCCGTAGAACCAAACTCCTAATGTTTTATCAGCAAAATCAGCAGGTGATGATATGCCAGCATCTTTTCTACATGTGAGCCACATGCCAGATGATTTGAATGGCTGAGCTATGTTTACTAAATCAAGACCTTTTTCACGAGATGCTAATGCTGATGGCATCCAATCAAGAACCACATCTGCGCCGCCACCTGCAATTACTTGAGCTGGAGCAACATCTGGTCCACCAGGTTTAATTGTTACATTTAGTCCTTCATCTTTATAAAAGCCCTTATCTAACGCAACATAATATCCAGCAAATTGCGCTTGGGTAACCCACTTCAATTGAAGAGTTACATCATCTGCTTTGGCAACGGGTGCACTAAGCATAAAAGCACCTGCAAGTGCTATCTTGAAAATATTTTTCATAATTTTTCTCCTTGTTAAAAATTTATTTTCTTTGTGATGGATGCCAGAAGGTTACGCCCTTCTCGATTAGGGCCATCAACCCATAAAATGCCGACCCTGCAAATGCCGCCACAGTTATTTCCGCCCAAACCATATCGAGCGATAATCGTCCAACTTCAGTTGAAATTCGAAAGCCCATTCCCCTTGTTGGAGAACCAAAAAACTCCGAAACTATAGCCCCAATTAAAGCCAAAGTTGTACAAATTTTTAATCCATTAAATATAAACGGCATTGCGGCCGGTAAATTCAATTTTAATAAGTTTTGCCAATAACTGGCACCATAAGTTTTCATCAAATCATGCTGAATATTATCTTTCGCATTCAAACCTGCAACTGTGTTTACAAGCATTGGAAAAAATACCAT
>JGI20153J14295_10002423_pt1 | contig 13333 bp, 11 predicted proteins | sample COG_03_FD_14295 | JGI IMG/M metagenome (IMG submission 14295) | reverse complement strand
CGCCGCATTTTTTTCAGCGACATGGCGCCCAGACCCATGGTCCGGCGGGCGGTAAAACCCGTGCCGACGCCGAAATCGATTCTGCCAGGGGCAATTTTATTTAACGATGCGAAGGCATTGGCCGCCACGGGCTCAATTCTATTGCTCGGCACCAGCACACCGGTGCCCAGACGAATGCGACTGGTTTCGTGAGCTGCCAGCGCCATGCAGATAAACACATCGGGATTGAGCATCTGGGTGTCATAGAACCAGGCGCTGTGAAACCCCAATTCCTCAGCCCGTTTGGCCCAACGCCAGGAGTCCACTTCGGAAGCAAATGCTACGGAATATTGCATATCAGGTCTCTCCATCATCGTTTTCAATCACCACCAGACTCGATTCAGCCTATCCACCGATGAACTCAGTGCTCTGCCATCACCCTGGCGATAGCTGCCTCAGAGCGCCAGACGGGGCCTTTGAGGCGCCACAAATACGCCGCCGCGACACTCAGCACAGCAACGACAAATACGCCCCAGGACACCAGCGGACCCAGCGCCCAAACCTTGATCACCAGAAATTGTGCCAACAACATCAACCAGTGCAGACCCACCGACATCCACATCAGCCAGCGAGTGTCGCCGGCGCCACGCAGCACCCCACCAGACACCAGGATAATCGAGTCGGCCATCACGTAGGTCGCGAGTCCCAGCATCATCATCGACGCCAGGTCAAATATCGCCGCATCGTCGCTACTGCCGATCAAAAACATCGATACCAGCGGCCCGCGCTGAAGCACGAACAATAATGCCAAGGCCCCCGAGTAGCACAATCCTAGCAGGAAGCCACTCATAATCACCTGGCGCGTCTTAGCCATATTGCCTTCGCCAATAAACCGCCCAATCAGGCTGATAATAGCCACATTCAGACCGATCATTGGCACAAAGGCGACGATATCCCAGTTGAACACGATCGCGGCCGAGGCTGCCTCAGCCACCCCATAAGATTGGAACATCAGCAGAAACAGATTAAACGCCGCCACGTTGAGGAACATTTCGACCCCCGATGGCACACCCAAGCGCAGATACCGCCGCAGGATACCCAGATCAACCACAAATGACGCCAGCACGGCAAACCGCCGGCGATGTTCTCGCGCGATATAGAACAACATAAAAATGGCGACGCTAAATAAGGTGCTGATGATCGTACCCCAGGCTGCGCCGGCAATGCCCAGTGCCGGCAGGCCCCAGGCACCAAACACCAAGCCATAGGTCAGGGGCAGATTGACCAGTATGCCGAGGGTATCGGCTATCATGACCACCCGTGTTTGACCGATGCCGGCGAAATAGGATCCCAGACAGGTCTTGATTAGACTGATGGCAGAACCCCAGATCAGGATATAAAAGTAGGTCTTCTCCAGCGCCACTAATTCTGGCCCATGTCCCATCCAGGCAAACATATCACCGACAAAAAAACCGATCACCAGCAGGGCCGGCACGAACGCCAGGCACATGAGCAGTCCCTGAGTCAGCACCCGCGGACACTTGGCTAACTCTCGAGCACCGTAATACTGCGCCACCATGGCGTTGCCATAGGACAGCACGCCGATAAACAAGGACATGCAGAAGAACGAAGCAACCCCGCCGCCTAACGAGGCAGCCAGATGTGTGGGGCTTACCAACGACATGAAATAGCGGTCAGTAAAAATCATTAACGCGAAGGCACCCTGGGAAATCACCATGGGATACGCCAGTGCAAGTAACTCGCCCATAATGCGTTTATCGAATTGAGGGGCTGAATTTAATGTGAATAACGACATGGCGTAAACGGTGTGGAAGCGCATTCGTGGTTTCGACTACGCACCAAATCAGTTGTGGGTTCGGCTGGCAGTATAGACGCTTTCGAGACCTTATGCAGACTCCACGCCAACTGACGACTGCAATGGGGCACCGCCCTTTGATCCTTCGCCGCGCGCCAGATCTGCAGGCATCTGTGTTTTGTGCCTGTGGTGCAAAGCGACGAATCTAGGCATTGTGTTATGCCCCTCAAACCTTATAGTCCATAAGGTTCGATTTGATTCGGCGAAATACACCGTGAAGCTAGGCTAACCATGTCCTCAGAATTATCCACTAACCCGCCAGCAGTTATGCCTGCCAGCGGGGATGAGAAGCTGAAAAACAGCGTTATCCTGGCGTTCGCGGCGCCTCGAGTAGCATTCGGCATTATGGGGACCCTGTTCGGCGTCTATCTGATGAAATTTGCCACCGATGTGTTGCTGATCGCGCCAGCTATTATGGGCACGATTATCGCTGTATCACGCCTGTGGGATGGCGTTACAGATCCCCTTATTGGCTTTTTTTCTGATCGTACCCGATCCAGCTTAGGTCGGCGCCGGGTCTGGATGTTCTGGGCCGCTATACCCATGTCGGTGGCTCTCGTCGGCATCTGGTCACCCCCCATGGCGCTGAATGCAACTATGCTGGTGGTCTGGATGACCTGCTGCCTGCTGTTGTACGAGACTGCCAGCACCGCTTTTTTTGTGCCCCATGGTGCCCTCGGGCTAGAGTTATCTACGAACTACCATGAGCGTACTCGGCTGTTTGGCTACAGTCATATGATCGGCATTTTCGGTGTTGCTGCGGGCCTATACTCTCTGCATCTGATGAATCAGGCCGAGGATAAGCGCGAGTTCGCCTTTATCCTGTCGCTGGTGGCCGCCAGCACTATCGCCGTGCTGGTTCTGTGGACGACTTATTTGCTGCCAGAACGCGTCACCCATCAAGGTCGCGCTCCGTCCAGTCCATTCAAGTCGTTTATGGATATATTCCGTAACCCCCATGCGCGACTCCTGCTGCTGGTCTACGGCATTGAAACCTTTGGCGGCGCGACCCTCGGTATCCTCGCGGCTTATGCCGCCGAGTATGTGGTGAAAATGGAAAATCTGGTGATCATTTTGGTGGTGTATCAGTTGCCACAATTTGTCTTCGCCCCCATGTGGATCAGACTCTCCAGAGTTTATGGCAAGCGCAACCTCTGGGTGGGTGCAACGCTGCTGTCCGCCGTATCTTTCGGCGCTTTGATTTTTGCCGGCGAAAACAGCGATCTTTATGTCTATGGCTGCTGCTTTATGGCGGGTCTGGGTGGTGGCGCCGGTGCAGTCCTACCACCCTCGATCCAGGCGGATATCGTCGATTATGACGAATACCTGACCGGCGAACGCAAGGAAGGCGCCTATCTTGCCGTGTGGAATCTGGTGAGAAAAATCGCCGGCTCAATCACCGCGTTTATTATCGGTATCGCTCTGCAATTGGCGGGTTTTGAACCCAACGTGGAACAAACCGATGTGGCCAAATGGACCATACGCTCGTTATTGGCACTGATGCCCGCTGCCTGCTACCTCGTCGGCGCCGTTTTACTGATGCAATTCACCTTCAACGAAAAAGAACATCAAAAAATTCGCAAAGTCCTCGACCAGCGCGCCAGAGACAGAGAATTGGGGTCGGGGTAAAATTTACATTCAGTCGACAATAGCCTGATTCGGGAAATTTACCCGTACCCAAACTTAATATGGGGCTGAGCAGGGAAATAGGTAAACTAGCCGCTATTGCTTAAAATGCTAAAGGAAGGTCGCAATGCTACAACAAGCGCGAGATTTGTTGGACGAAGGTATCGAGTTCAAGGCGTTACTGGACACGCTCACAGCGCAGGACTGGGAAACACCAACCCCTTTCAAGAGCTGGACTATTAATCAAATCGTCCAGCATTTACACGGCTCCGATAAAATGGCGGTGCTGTCCTTGAAAGGCCGCGAAGGATTCGAATCAACGGTCAAAGATCGCAAGGCACTCGGTAGCACAATGAATCCGACGCAAACCGGACAACAATTACTCGACGATTGGTGGTCTTACTTTCAGGAGATGTGCGAACTACTGGGAGCGAGCGACCCCAAGCGCCGCCTAGCGTGGTTCGGGCCAGACATGGGTGTGATGATGTTCACCACTGCCAGGCAAATGGAAACCTGGGCCCACGGCCAGGATATTTACGATTTGAAGAAGCAGCAACGAAAGAACGGTGATCGACTAAAGAACATCGCAGTCATCGGCGTGCGAACCTATGGCTGGACCTTCGCAAACAGGCAAGCAGAACCACCTGGCCCGGCACCCTATGTGAAGCTGACTTCACCCTCAGGGCAGATCTGGGAATTCAACGAGCCCTCGGCTGACAATTATGTAGCCGGTGATGCAGCCGAGTTTTGTCATGTCGTGACGCAGGGCAGAAATATTGCAGACGTTCACCTCACCGTGGTTGGTGAACCTGCCACACAATGGATGGCAATCGCTCAGTGCTTCGCTGGACCTCCAGAAAATCCACCAGCACCTGGTACGCGATCATCACATCAGTAGGAAAATGTAGGAAATGGGGTCGGGGTAAAATTTACCACTACACACTAATTACTCCGGCGGCTTGGGCCCTCGCTTCTTATGAAATTGAGGGTAACCAGTAAGCGCCGCGAATTGCTGGCGAAATTTCACTGTCCCCAAAACAAATCCGGTTTGCTGAGCCTGCTTTATTTCGGCGACTAGATCGTTCTCTAACGCCTGGTCAAACAATTGTTGATAGGCCGCTTGTCTCGTGCGCTGGGTTGAGCCTAATGTTTCGTATTCCTCGTGAGGCGTCCACATCTTCACGTCTCGCCCTAACGCTTGCGCTGCATAGCTGGACCATTTGTACTCTACGGGATGATGCACCATACCTGAACGTACAGGATTCTGTTCGATGTAGCGCGAGCACGCTAGAAAATAGGCGTTCGTTTCAACCGGATGCGACTTGAAGCGGTCTTCAAAAAGCGTTCCAGTGCGCTGGTATCGATAGTTAAAATACCTGACGTAGTATCGACCAAGGTATTGTATGCAATTCGAAATCGCATGTTCCTGAAGCGGTGTCAGCAAGAGGTGGACGTGATTGGTCATCAACACCCAGGCGTGTATTGATACGCCGTACTTCAAAGCCCCCTCAAAGAGCCAGTTGGCGTATGCAGCCATATCCTCATCAGCACCAAAGCAGATCTGTCGGTTAACGCCTCGCTGAATAATATGTGCCGGCATCCCGACTGGTAGGCACCTGTGTTTTCTCGGCATAGGAAGAGCCCCACTGAAGTCTCTACCGTATTTTCATCGAAGTTCTTGAAAATAAATGTGGACGAACGGCGATGCTACCCTTGAGCGGTTACCTTGATGGGAGGTAAGCACTATGTGATTTTTACCCCGACCCCAATTCTCACCAATTCTCAAATGTAAATTTTACCCCGACCCCAATTTTCTGTGATTTTTACCCCGACCCCAATTCTCAAATGTAAATTTTACCCCGACCCCAATTTTCTAGCTCAACTGCCAGGCTAACAACAGGCTTTTGATCGCTGTGGTCACGGCCAGGGGTTCGTCGAACATTAGATGATGACTGGTATTGGGTATGGTCAGCATGGGGATCACGCCATTGGTGAGTTCACGTGTGTAGGCCAGGCTGCCCTGGCTATAGTCGAGGCTTTGCTCGGCCATGATCAATGCGACTGGGCATGCCAGATTAAGCAGTTTGGTTTTTCGATCAGGATCGCCCGGCGCTTCCATTGTCAAATGCTTGAACATGCCTGGGTCAAACTTCCAGGTCCAACCACCCTCTACGGCTCGAATACCATTTTGTCCAACATGTTCGACGATGCCGGGATACTGACAGGTTTGCTCTGGCATCAGGCGAAACCGTGCCAGTGCGGCAGCTCGATCGGTATAGACTCGAGTGGGCCTGACGGGTTCGGCGCGGCGCTGGCGTCGAAACTCGGCAAACTCGTCTGCCTGCGCCGGTGATGCGATGGTGAAATCAAGGGTGATGATACCGCCCAATTGTGCGCCGAACAGATAGCCTGTTTCCAGCGTCACTGAACCACCGAAGCTGTGGCCTACCACGTAAGGTTTATCACCCAACTCTGCCGCCCGCGCAACACCCATCACTTCTCTGGCAAACTGGGCACCGGAATAGGCATCGCGCCAGCCGCTGTCACCGGCACCGGAGAAATCCATGGCCGCGACGCGAAAGTGATCAGCTAAAAACGGCGCGACCATACGCCACCACTCCAGATGGGCGTTACTACCATGGAGCAGCACGATGCCGGGCTTGCCGACCTCGCCCCAGGTCACGTAGTGAATGGTGCAGCCATCGACGATGACATCGCATGCTTCACTGGGCACATCCAGAGCCTGTTGGTACCAGGTAGGTAGAGGGGCGACAGCGGAACGTTCGGGTGCAGGTGGATTCATCAATACAACTCTGTTAACTCAAATTCGGGCGCCGAGGAAACCACGATGACTCGCACCACCGACGCGACAAGCAGAGAAGATACTACCGATGGTATCGGTGTACCAGTCGAAATTTTATCTCAAATTACTCCGACTGGGTTTGCACTACGCTATCTAGACAGCTAGATCGACGGCAATCGAAACCGCTATCGAAACCGCCATCAAAGCTGTTTAAACCCAGCCATTTTGTCTAGCGAGTCGATCTTTGACTGCTCGAGACCCACCTCGACCAGATCCTCTCTGACGGCGCTATACTCAAATCGACGAAACAAATGCCGGCGAGTCTGGGCAAAATAAACGATCACGCCCCAAGCATTGAGCCCCAAGCAAACCAAGACGACCCATGGTCTGATGAGATCGACAAAAAATGCCAGCATCAAAATCTGGATCCAAAACTCTGGCTTGGTCAACGTCACGACAAAAATCCCGAGCCGACCGGGCAGCATGGTCATCCAGATCGTCATCATCAACAGCGCCACGCTGACAAAACAAAGCTCAAGTTCAAACCGAGTCACAGCGCCTTCAATGATGCCGTTCAAGGCGACGAACCCGAGCAGAAAGCACACGGTTGCATGCATCTTATGCCCGACCTTATCCACTAACACTAGGTAGCCGTTAGGCCGATCAGAGATCGTCATCCACGACTTAGGTTTAACCAGAAAATCATCAAAAACCTCGAACAAGCCCAAGCCTAAATAAACAATCACTTCGACCCAAAGGATACCTTTTAGCAATGGCGTTAATTGATACAACTCAGTGGCTTCTAACATTCCCAGTTACCTCTTTTTTGTTCATCGCTAACAAATTACTCAATGAGGGCTTAAAACCCCGACGTCAATCAGACAAAGATCTGGCAACCCTGACATTCAGGCGTGACCATGTGAGCATAGCGGATTGAGTCGAGGGGTGTCAGCATTCCTCGCGCTGACGAAAACTGGACCGCCATGGCATTCGGCCGCAACTAATTTTTACTCTGCGGGCTATTAGCCCTAGAATTGGCTTCTGCCCGCTAATCCCAGGATGACTAATTTGCCAGCGACATCATCGCTCGCCCCACTGCAGAACACGACATTTCGCGCTATCTGGATAGCCAGTATCCTCTCTAACTTTGGCGGCATGATCCAAGCGGTCGGCGCTGGCTGGATGATGACCTCACTGTCTGATTCCGCCAACCTGGTGGCGCTGGTGCAGGCCTCGACCACCTTGCCCGTGATGGTCTTTTCCTTGATCTCTGGCGCCATTGCCGATGGTTTTGACCGGCGCCGCATCATGTTGCTGGCACAGTTTTTTATGATCAGCGCCTCTGCGTGCCTCGCCGTATTCGCCTGGCTGGATCTCCTTACGCCCTGGGTGCTGTTGGGTTTTACCTTTCTGATCGGCTGCGGCATCGCCTTCAATAACCCGGCGTCGCAGGCGGCGGTAGGCGACATTGTGCCTCGCGAGGATGTCCCGGCTGCGGTGCTGTTGAATAGTGTCGGCTTCAATGTCACCCGCAGTATCGCGCCAGCGATCGGGGGTGTCATCGTCGCGATCGCCGGTGCCGCGGTAGCGTTTGTAATTAATACCCTGACTTATATCGGCCTGATTGTGGTGCTCTGGCGTTGGCAACCAAACCTGCCTGAACGGACCCTACCCCGTGAGCCGTTGTTCTCTGCGGTCACCACCGGCATGCGTTATATCGCCATGTCACCGAATATTGCCAAGGTGATGTTGCGGGGCTTTATCTTTGGCCTGACGGCCATCGTTGTTCTGGCCCTGTTGCCCCTGGTGGCCAGAGACTTAATCCAGGGTGGCGCCCAGACCTTTGGGGTCTTACTCGGGGCTTTCGGGGTGGGCGCAGTCGCTGGCGCGATGATCTCTCGACCTGCCAGAGAGCGGTTTGAGAATGAGATTTTAGTGCGTCTGGCATTTATCGCCTTAGCCGGTTGCGCCGCCATTACGGCGTTGAGTACGAGCATTTGGCTGACGGGCATTGGCCTGTTACTCGGCGGTGCGGCTTGGGTATTTGCCCTGTCCATGTTTAGCACCACCGTGCAAATGTCGACCCCACGCTGGGTAGTGGGCCGGGCTATTTCTGTGTATCAGATGTCGGTGTTCGGTGGCATGGCACTCGGCAGTTGGTTGTGGGGCGGCGTGACCGAGGCCAATTCCCTGGAGTTTGCCCTGAATATCGCCGCGTTGACCATGCTTGCCGGGGCGGCTATGGGGATACCCATCCCCCTGCCCAGTAAAGAGATGTTGAATCTGGACCCCTTGAATCGCTGGCAGGCGCCATCAATCGCCTTACAAATTGAACCGACCAGCGGGCCGGTGGCCATCAGTATTGAATACCATATTAAGGCCGAATCGATCCCTGAGTTCATGCCCCTGATTGCCCAACGGCGCCGCATCCGGCGCCGCGACGGTGCGCACGAATGGACGCTGTTGCGCGACATGCAGAACCCCGAGATCTGGGTTGAACGCTTTGAGATGCCCACTTGGCTTGATTACCTGCGGTTTCATATGCGCACCACCCATGCGGACGGCAAGGTGAGCGATCAGATTCAAGCACTCCATCAGGGAGCTTGGCCACCTACCGTGCGGCGCATGTTGATTCGAGATCCCATTCGCAGCCGCACTGACCCGGTGGCACCACTGCTGGCGGGCGATATTCACCTGTAGTCGAACCGCTTTGGCCAGGCCAATTCAGGAACAAAAAAAGCCAGATGTGTTGGTGCACACCTGGCTTTTTTCTGACTCGATAATCTGAAGTCTGCTTCNAACCCTTCCTGAAACCCTTCCCGTAACCCTTGTGAGGTTAACTTCGAATCCTTGCCTTGTGGGCATTTCACGCTGTGCTGGATTCGAGAAAGCGCTATCTGACGCAAGACACTATAACNAGGTTGGCGTAGAGAATGATTGCGAACTACGTAGTATTTTTGACCCTAATGCGCCCAAATAACTACTATTTACTATTTAAGTAGTCAATAATGCCAACCTAATGCTTTTGAGCCGCATGATATGCTGGAACTAGACCGAATTGATCGAAACATCCTTGAGCAACTGCAGCTCAATGCCCGCATCACTAACCTCGAACTGGCCGACAAGGTTGGCCTATCAGCCACACCCTGCCTGCGGCGGGTCAAGCGCCTGGAAGACAGTGGCGTGATTGATCGCCACGTCACCCTACTCAATGCTGAGGCGTTGGGCTTGGGTTTGACTGCCTATGTGAGTATCTCTATGGACCGGCATACACCGGACCGGTTTGAAGCTTTTGAGCAGGCGATCACAATACTGCCGGAGATTCTCGAGTGCTCAATCGTCACCGGCCAGCAAGCGGACTTTTTACTCAAAGTGGTGGTCCGCGACATGCAGCACTACGAGCAATTTCTGCTTGGCCGCCTGGCGAAGCTGGAGGGTGTGGCCGGGGTGCATTCCAGTTTTGTGCTACGCAAGATCGTGGCTAAAACGCAGCTTCCCGTGGATAGGCCCTAGAACCCTCGAGGTTAGTCCACGCCAGCCAGGTGCTTCACCGCGGTACAGAATGTAGATACCGCCTCGGTCAGATCCTTACGGCGCTGCTCTCCGGCACTTTCACTAAAGCAGAATGAAATTCGCAGTTGATCCAGGCCAGCATTGGGATTACGTATCCTGGCGTCAGGCGGGTAAAAATCATACATAGGAATGACCACTAAGCCATACTCGGTCACCAATTTACGGATGAATTCATCATCAGTGCGGATTGTCCCTGCCAGAAACGTGAATACGGAGAAGAACCCTGCCATCGGAATGGTCCAGTGAAAAAGGTCGGGATAGGCACCCAGGCTCGACTCAAAACCTTGCAGCATGATCGCGCGATTCTCCCGGTAGACATCAAGCTTTTCTTCCGCGACTGGCCACATCGACGTGCGCTCACTGAAATCAGTCTCGTGTAATAAGGCTTCAAAGCCTAGGTAGGCCGCCGGATTGGGAAACAGAATGTCAGCGCTGGCTTGTAGCAGCGCCAACTCCGCGAGACTGGCCTGCTCACCATTGGCGATCTCAATGGACGCCTCGGAATACAAGTAGCCGACTCGCGGGCCTGGAAAGCCGATCTTCGAACCCGTGAACAGATGCACCGTCTGCTGCGGGTCAAGGCTGACAAAGGGCTGTTGCCGGTCCTCCGGAGCAGCGAAATTGATGTACAGATAAGGCGCATCCTCAAGGATCAGAATACCTTCGCGACGGGCGATCTCCAGAATCTCTAGGCGACGCTTCGCCGAAAACGAAAATCCAGCGGGATTATGCCCGTCAGGCACGGTGTAATAGAAAGGCACTAATCGACCCGCGGCGCGCGCTGCGACAATCTGCTGCTCAAATACCGCCGGAATGGGACCTTCACCATCCATCTCGACGCTGTATATTTTTGCGTGCTGACACAAACCTGCGCGCGCCATAAAGCCGGCATACGTCGGCGCATCGGTGAGATAAGCAAGGGGCAAACCAGCATTCTCGAAAACCGAACAGATCAAGCTGATACCGCCGGTGGCACCAACAGTTGGTATCAAACAGTCGGGATTCATCTGGAGATTCCAATCGTTACCATAGACACGGGCGAAAACCTGACGCGTGCTCGGCGGCCCCAACGTATCACCATAGGAGAAGGCCTCGCGCAGATTTTCAGGCAACACGCTCGGATCATTCAAGCCTTCAACTTGCGTAAGATGCTCAAGATAGGCCGCTTCGTGCTCAAGAAAATGCCGAGGATCGGTGACTTCCGGGTGCGGATAGCCCGCCCCCAAGTGATGGATCTTTAGCCCCTTGTCTTGCGCCAGACGGCGTAGTCCGGGCAGGGACGCCGACATTTTTCGGGTAACCGATACGGACATGCGCTTCAGTCCGGGTGCGATAAGATTTGTCAAAAGTATTCCTGCTGATAGCAATGGTTTGGATTAATCGCGCCTGGATGTCACTGACCGCCAAGGCAAGGTTGACCTGAATACGGATCGGCGATCAGTTCTAACCGATCCCGCACGCGGGTCTGAAGCGAGTGTATCTGAAGAGCAAGGCATTTTTCCAGTCGCGCGGCACGGATACCGCAGATTCGCCCCACGGCTTTGGTCGGCACGTCATTCCAGCCGGTATCGAACCTCGTCGAAACAGCTGGCACTTCGCTCACGACATCACCTAATGTTCATCGATCGGCGCGCGTAAACCGCGATGAACATAGCGCTGAAAACCCTTAGCTTTCGGTACCGCAAACACTTCAACCTGTGCATAGCCAGCCGCCAACATCTGCGCCGAGAGATCCATTCCAGCCACGAACACGCCCATGGGTGCTATCGCCACAGCCTGCGTAAAGATCCCCAGCATCACCTCATCGGCAACCCGGCTGTACTTACCATAAGGTAGGTCGGTGACGATGGCATCTACTGGCTCTTGCCAGGCTCGAGCATCTTGTAACCGTGCCCCACAGGCATAATCAAAATGGGCCAGGTTCTCTGTGGTTTTCTGCACCATATTGGCGTTGATATCACCACAGAAAACCTGCAAGCCAATGGCATGGGCCTCGAGAACCAGGGCACCACTACCACAACAGGGATCCAGAATAGTTTTGGCTGTCACCGGCACCAGGTTGACCAGCGCTCGCGCCAAACGACTAGACAAAGAAGCGGAGGTGCGCTGCGGCTTCTGGTCATGTTGGCGGTAAGACCGGTCGGGCTGCGTAACAATCTCACCCAGCACCTGGTGCCCGGCCGCTTGAATGAGCACCAGTCGATGTGATGGCTGGTCCAGGTTCGGCTTTGCCTGGATGGCGTCTGCTACCGCCAGCGCCGAAGTTCGGCGTTGCTCACCGCTTGACGCCTGGGCAATCACGCTGACCTGGAAACCCTCCATCCCTTGCAAGTTAGCCGCCTGCTCGCACAGGGCTTGAAGATCTTGGGCACTGGCAAGCACCTGTAAGCCAAACTGCTGATAGGCCGCCCGCCCGATATGCGCAGTACTGCCCCCCGCCGCGATACCCTGAACGGGATCCACCCCCGTCAGCACTCGACATTCGGCCGCTACTAACTCATTGCGATCATCAAAGATACTGACAACCACACCGTCATTGGGGTCAAGCTGCATGAAGTCTGTCACCACTGTTTGCCTGTCGCCCTAGAGGTATGTCGAGGTATGTCGATGAATGCCATATTGGGTTGGCGCGAGCCAGGATGATAGAGGTATTCCTGATGGCTGGCGAGCGGCCAAAAAGGCATGACACACTGGCGGCCTTAATTCAGTAAACTGTCGACGAGTTGGGCGAGTTTAAACTGGAAATTCAGTCAACTGTCTTCGATTTACAGGAACATTCATAGCCATGCACTACTATCGCGTCACGATTGCTTACAAGGGGACCCGCTATTTTGGCTGGCAAGCCCAGGCTATAGATACATCACTCGAAGCCAAGCCCACGGTAGAGGGCACCCTGCTCAAAGTCTTGAAAAAAATTGCGGATCACCAACCCTGCACGATTTCTGGCGCCAGTCGCACTGATGCTGGCGTTCACGCGCAAGGCCAAATTGCCAAACTGATTCTGCCAATACCGATCAAGCCCGCGCATCTGTTGCTGGGACTCAACACGGCACTGCCACCAGACATTCGCATTCTGGACTGCGTGCCATCCACGAAGGCGTATCAACCCACCAAAACCGGGATCAGCAAGGAGTACCACTATTACTTTTCCGCGACTGCGGTTGAGAATGTTGCCATTAATGACATCGCTGTCAATTTGCCATTTGATTGCACTGATCCCGAGATGCTCGCCCTGCTCAAAAGTGCCTGTCAGCTGTTCGTCGGCCACCACGACTTTTACAGCTTCAGCAGTCGCGACAAGGGGATTGCCACCAGCTTCAGAAATATTTTCTACTGCGACATTGAGCAGGCTAACTTTTCACCGCTGGCAGACAGTCTGTTTTATTTGAAAGTCGTGGGTGATGGTTTCCTCAAATATATGGTTCGCTACATGATGGGTGCCCTAATTGATCTGGCAGCAGGACGTATCACACTGG
>JGI20153J14295_10002415_pt1 | contig 13351 bp, 8 predicted proteins | sample COG_03_FD_14295 | JGI IMG/M metagenome (IMG submission 14295) | reverse complement strand
AATATGGTTAATATAAAAAGCAAAGACAGAATTATTTTTTTCATTCTAAAAACTCTTGGGCGATTATTATTCTGGTGTCCTTCTATATGGTTCATTCATTAATTTCAGTAGCTGAATTAATAAACACTTACTTTTATCATGAGCACAATATAGAAACAGTACATATTAAAAACTCAATGACTACATTTGTCCACTTACCAAGTTTTCCAGCACATAGGCAACCTTCTCTCCTTGTTATTGAGCTTCTATTGAAACATCGATCTTCACTAACTCTTCTTCGTTATTATTCGTTCACTTAGATCCAAGGGTGCCGTTGCGGATTGCGAAAACAACTCGTTATTAGATCCACTATTACAGATACTCTGTTAATTTAATCATCTCTTTTGACATGGCAGAAGAATAGGAATTCCGAAACAAAGTGCGTGTATTTTTTGGTTGCAAGTCTACCGCGCCACTAGCGTGAAAATACATTACCCATATGAAAACTCAAAAAGCCCCTCCTGGAGCCAAGTCCAAGAGAGGAAGAAGGCCAGAGCCCAAACTGTAAACTGGCCTTTGTCAGATGAGTTGTTTTTAATTTCCTGCACCAAGTGTTGACTCCGTCCAGGGTGTCCAGACATCTTTATTGTCAGCCAACCACTTCTTTGCTGCATCTTCATGGCTCATTCCATCAACATCTACTAGTGCTGCCATTTGTCCAATATGCTTTTTATTAAACGTAGTCTTCGAAAATGCAGAATAAGCCTTCGGGTGAGTCTTTGAAAACTTGTAGTGAGCTCCCTTTTTCAACCATCCAGTTGGAGAACCACAACCCGTAGTTGCTACACTGCCACCATCCGCAAGACGGCAGCCATCATAGTAAGGCGGAAATTCAATAAAGGTGAATCCAGTTGCGTCAGTAAAGTTTGGGGACCAGTTAAATATCACAGTACCACGTCCTTCTTTTTCAGCCGACTTCAACTCAGCCCATAAAGCATCAGCAGCACCAGCAAACTTAACCGTCCAATCATTATCCAGACCCAATCCTTTAAGACGATTAGGCATAACATCACCATGCCAGCTTTGTGGCCCCTCTAACCAACGGCCCTTACCACCTGAGTCTGGTGTTGCAAATGCGGCGTAGCATTTCTGCAAAGCTTCCCATTTTGGCAACCCAGGACAAAGATCTTTTTCAATAACCCAATTGGGGACGCCCATTTCTTCTTTGGTTATAACATCATGGGTACCGGCATCAATCAGTCCACCTTTTTCCATCGCATTGAAAAAAGCATTTTGCATAGTGGATTGCCACACCTCGTGTACTATAGTGAGATCACCAATACGGACAGCCTCAAACGCTGCCTGATTATCAACTGGAATATATTCAACTCTGCTCCCCATAGTTTCGAACATGCCACCAATAACATGGGCCATAACAACTTGGCTAGACCAGCTTTTAAGTGGGATTTTGATTGGTTTGTTGCTATCTGCCGCGTTCGATAGCCCTGACACCGAAATCAGAGTCATAGGTAAGGCAACAGATAAAGCCTTGATAAGTTTAAAGTTCATATGAAACTCCTTAAAGATTTAGGGTTTACCAGTACCTAGGTTTATAAAAATACCCACCTACTCCTAGCTGGATAAAAAGAGCACCTGGTAAGAGTGCTGCTTTACAGGGCCCTGCAGACCCTGTTGTTCAGTAAGGCATATGTCATTAGCCACTACTAAATTGGTAACTTAAGAAATCCGTATTCCTATACTTTGATCCGCTCCATCATTGGGTCATAAAGTGGAATAAAGTGAATTTCACAAGTCACTCGCTCACAGGCCACTTCAAGTTCGTATGAACCAGCTTCGAGGTAGCCTCGGTTGACACCTTTGTTATCGCGGACATAGCCATACCCAATGTTTTTCCCAATCGTGTAACCCCAGCCAGCCGACGAAAGATAACCAACAGGTATACCATTGCGCAAAATACTCTCCCGACCACTCAAAACCACTTCTGGATCATCTACGGTGAAACAGCATAAATCTTTATTTTTTACGGAATTAGTCATCGCTTCAACAGCATCTCTGCCCAAAAAAGGAATGTTTGAATTCAACTTTACTGCCCAGCCAAGGCCTGCTTCTAAAGGTGAATCTGATGGTGTTATATCAGCACCCCAAGCACGATAACCTTTTTCCAACCTGAGGCTTTCGATTGCCCGATAGCCAGCATTGGCTATTCCAAATGTTTGGCCCGCATTATGAAGAGCGTCATATATTTCACCAGATACCTCAATCGGCATGTGCAGTTCCCAGCCCAGTTCACCCATGTAAGTCACCCTAAGCGCACGCACTGTGTGTCCTGCAATCTGAATGTCCTGATAGGTACTAAAAGGAAAAGTATCATTTGATACATCTGCTACAACGACCTGTTCTAGAACATCCCTGGACCGAGGCCCCATTAGCGAAAGTGTTGCCCAATCTTCGGTAATATCCTTCAATTCTGCCGCGCAGCCATGAGGAATATTCTGCCGAATCCACGCCGCGTCGTGGGTTCGGAATCCAGTGCCAGTGACGATGTAGTAGGTATTCTGAGCAATTCGAATGACGGTTAAATCGCATTCAATCCCCCCACGCGAATTGAGCATCTGCGTGTAAATTAAACTTCCCACAGGTTTCGCTATATCGTTAGCACAAATCCAGTTAAGTGCCGACTCAGCCCCCTGGCCAGATAGCTCAAATTTGGCAAAGGAGCTTTGATCAAAGAGCGCGACCCTTTCACGGCACGCTTGATGCTCTTCTCCAACGTAAGAAAACCAGTTCTGCCGACCGAAAGAGTACTGGTCTATGGGGTCGATACCTATAGGTGCAAACCAATTAGGGCGCTCCCAACCCAACTTAGAACCAAAGCTAGCGTTATGTTTTTGCAGTCGTTCATATAGTGGTGACATTAATTTTGGTCGACCAGATTGATATTCTTCGAAAGGCCAAGCCATGCCGTAATGTTTGGAACATGCCTCAATAGTCCGTTCTCGCACCCATGACTTATCATGTTGCAAAGACGAAAAACGCCGAATATCCACAGACCAAAGATCCATCGGTTGTTCACCATTGACAACCCAGTCTGCCAAAGCTCTACCAGCCCCCCCACCGGATGCGATTCCATAGGCGTTAAACCCCGCTCCAACGAAAAAATTCTGCACCTCAGGGGCCTCACCCAAAATGAAATTGCCATCTGGTGTAAAGGATTCAGGACCGTTGGTCAGGGTTTTGACGCCAGCACTTTGCAACGCAGGAACGCGTATCAGGGCTTGTTCCATCAATTGCTCAAATTGATCCCAATTTTCGTCAAGCAACGAAAATACGAATCCATCAGGAATCTTATCCACATCCCATGGCATTGGGTTAGGCTCGTAACCACCCATCACCAAACCACCCACCTCTTCTTTAAAGTAAATAAGACGATCTGGGTCGCGTAAAGTGGGAAGGTCGGGTTCGATACCCTTAATTAATTCAGTCACCATGTATTGGTGCTGCATTGATTTTAAAGGCACTGCAACTCCGCAAAGATTTCCAATTTCGGGCGCCCATTGGCCTCCACAGTTAACAATCTTTTCGCAAGTCACAAGGCCATTCGTGGTGCGCACTCCAGATACGCGTCCATCTCTAACATCAATACCCGTCACAGTAACGTTTTCACAGATTTTAGCGCCGTGCATGCGAGCACCTTTTGCCAGAGACTGGGTAATATCTGAGGGATTAGCCTGACCATCAGTGGGCAACAAGGCAGCACCGATTAGATCAGATGTGTCCATTAGGGGCCAAATAGCTTTGGCTTCCTGTGGAGTTAAAAGGTCCATTTCAAGACCAAACGAATGTGCTGTGGTGGCTTGGCGTTTGATTTCGGTCCAGCGCTCTTTGTTATTCGCTAGGCGCAGGCCACCATTTTGTTTCCAACCTGTCGCTAAACCAGTTTCCTGCTCTAGGCAGTTATATAAATCGACACTGTATTTCAGTAGCTGAGTGATTGAGGCGCTGGATCGCAATTGACCAACGAGTCCAGCAGCATGGAAAGTTGTACCACAGGTCAAATTGCCACGCTCAAGCAATAGCACATCAACCTTATGCTCCTTGGCCAGATGGTATGCTGTTGAACATCCGATAATGCCACCTCCTATGACGACAATCTCGGCGTGGGATGGGATCTCTTGGCTCATGATAAATTAAACTCCGTATGTAATTTTTCAAACGTTTGATCAAAATGCTCTAAGTTTTTTGCGGAGTATTGGCTGTAATCGAAATCAATCGCCGAATGAAGCTCAGAAACCATCGACCATAGGGTTTCTCGTAATATGGAAGCACACTTCATAACGTAATAGGCCTGCCAGAGGTTGTCAGTAGGTGGACATCGGTAATAAGTCTCAAGCATCCAATTTTCTTGATTTTGGCTCAGCTGATTGTTGGAGGATAGATTAGCTAGATCAAAAAGAGGACTATTGAAACCCGCATAATCAAAATCAATGAGCCACAGTTTTTTACCATCATCGATAATATTTGCAGCCAATAAATCGTTGTGGCCGAACACAAGGTCGATTGGGCCCAAGGTCTTCTCAAGTATTTCAGCAACTTTCATTAGCCTAGGAAGTTTATTTAGATGACGACTTCTGCCTTCTTTTAATGTGTGGGCATAGTCACGGAGGATTTGAAAAACCCAAAAAACGAGCGCAGCCCCCCGGAGATGTTTCGGCATTTCTGTATGAAAATGGCTTAAAAGAGTCACTATTTGTTGCAAGTTTTCTGGTTTTTGCACGTCAGCTTCAGCAAAAGTATTGCCCTCGATATACCGAATCACCAACACCCCTGGCTCACTGTAAACAACTTCTGGCGAGACACCGATAGCATGCGCAGCCCGACTTGCAGAAATCACATTAAATTGTTTCACCTGGTGAACTGGAATATCTTCACACAGGCGAGCGACATACTTGCATCCAGAGTCTTCAACAGTAAAGTTCACATTGGTAATCCCACCAGCTAGCGGTTGAGCCTCAACCTTACCCTGCCAGCAAGGTAAGGCTTCAATCCATTGTTTCTTATCTATGTTTTTGTTTCTCATTATTTTCTAAATCCATACTCAGGAGAACATCAATTGTAGTTGCCTTTGACCCGCTCTTTAGTCGGATCGAAATGTGGATAAGGCACTACTTGAGCTTTCAATCTTTTTTGATGACCGTCGAGCTTGCCGATTTCAATCTGGGTTGCTAATTCGGAGTAAGCGACATCAATTAGGGCGAGCGCAATGACCTTGCCCAGATAAGGAGATTTCATTGCAGAGGTGATATCACCAATCTGTGCTTTACCCACCCGAACGCAATCACCTGGGCATGGCACCACACCTCCTTCTAGCTCTAAACCAACCAGCTTTCGAGAAGGATGAGCCTTGCGTCGCTCCAAAGCCTTACGCCCGATAAAATCATCCTGCTTTGACTCCAGCGGCACGGCAAAACCAATGCCCGCCTCCATGGGATCGGTTTGGTCGTTGAATTCGCTGCCAGCAAAAATCAGTCCGGCCTCGATTCGGACTAGGTCTAGTGCTGCCATACCAAATGGTATAAGTCCATGAGGTTGCCCCGCTTCCCATACCGCGTCGAACACTTGCACAGCGTCTTTAGGATGACAAAATATTTCATAACCAAGTTCGCCTGTGTATCCAGCTCGACCAACCAGTATCGAAGGGCCCTGGAAATCACCCAGTCGAGCAATGGAAAAGCGGAATAATTGCAACTCCTCCAACGTGGGCTGTGTTGGTTTAGCCCACACCAAATCTTTCAAAATGTCTCTTGACCTAGGGCCCTGCACGGCGATATTACAAAGCTGCGAGGTCGAGTCTCTCACCCAGGCTTGTAAGTCATGTTTTATTACCTGTTCCCGCAACCACAAGCCAGACGCATCGACGCCACCGATCCAACGAAAATTATTTTCACCCAGACGAAACACGGTACCATCGTCGATCATACCCCCATGCTCGTAGCACATTGGCGTGTATGTAATCTGGCCAATTGCGAGCTTCTTCATATTCCGGGTTACACAAAGCTGCATTAACTTTTCCGCATCAGGACCAGTCACCTCATATTTACGCAAAGGACTCAGATCCATTACTACTGCCTTTTCCCTTGCCGCCCAATATTCGGCTATGGCACCGTGATTAGTCATTTCATGCGGCACCCAGAACCCACTGTATTCAACGAAATTACGTGTATGCCGGGCAAAACAATGGTGAAATCCAGTTTCTTTAGTTTTTTCCATATCAGCCTCCACACTTTTGCGATATCCAATGGAATTTTTAAAATCTTCGTTTTTTTCATAAACACGTATCTGGATATCAGTTGGATTCCAACCATTTGCTTGATCAATTTCATTTGGGCATGCGGTTGACACACAAACTAAATCTGTAAGCGCCTTAAGCATCACAAAATCCCCCGGACGAGACCACGGTTCATCTTGGGCAAGAACATGAGCGTTCTCTAAAAAGGAGTTGAAAAAGAAATTAATCGCGGGCCAGCCACTGCGTGGACGGATGTTGTATTTCGCTAACTCTCGGTTAATGTTGTCCGTACAATTAATATGTCCAGGATAGCCCTGATCCTCATAAAATCTAGCAAAGCAAGCCAGACCAAAAGTGTCGTGTCGACCACAGGTATCCTGCACAACCTGAACTAATGGTTCTTCATCCACGTTATAAAATTTTGAGGCGATTCCGGGTGTTGGATAAAGAAGGCCAGTAAGGCTGCGCGTTGCTGTCGGGTCAATTTCACGATCAATGCCTCTGTCGAGTGCCCGCAAAGAGAATGCTTGAAAGTCTGAGCACTCTCGCCCTTGAACATCCAAGATCTGAATGTATTCTCCTGCTTTTACTTTGTAACTGATCACGTTACCAGGTTGAATATTGATATCAACCAGTGCATCGGCTAGTGGATCTGGTGGTAGCAAAATGTCTGGGTGAAATGTGGGATTGGCACGATGAACATAAAGAACTATTTCAGTCGGTGGATTCTGACATTCAGGTGCCATTGATCCTCCTGGCGTGCACACAATCAATAAGCCGTCTTCTGAGGCTTTGAAAGTAGCCAATTCACCAGTTCGAGAACCTTGCTCAAAAACAATTGCAGCATCAGCAATGCTAATATCAAACCCCGCGACATCAAGCGCCCTTAGCACTCGCTGACTAGCAACATCACCGGACGCAAGAACGGACTGCAATCCTAAGGCGTTACCTTTACCTTGTGCACCAATCATTCCTGCATCTGAACGACCATCTGGGGTGAAGAATACTATCTCAACACTCTGCAGCCCTTCACGATTGAGCACTGTAATTTCATCGCCTTTCTCAATCACTACTGCCTGTGACCCAGCACCTGGGACCAAATACCGTTCAACACCGTGAGGCAAGATTGGCAGCCCGGGGCTAATCACACCACCAAGCTCATGAGGTATTTCTATCCCTGATTGCAAAACCATTGTTAATACCTCAACCCAAAATGTAGCTTAAATTGAAACATTCCGATGAGTACCAGAAGTCCAATTATGCTCCTCCACCACGCTCGTTAACATTTCCCTTCTTGTCTTATTAATCACGTCAACGTCACTCATATTTCCACAAATTACCAATATTAACAACTTTAATTTTAGTTATTTATGGTTTTGTGTATTTTATTTGTGGTTAATTTTGGAATAGAGTGACTTTTTATTAATAAATCGTGTAGCGAATTTGGGGGTTCTAAGGTAATATATACAAAACATCCACAGGTTAGTTGTACATGGTCCTGCAAAGCGAAATCCTAAGCCTGTTAAGGCTGCGCGGTTCCTGCTCGATTAACGAGTTATCGGAACTCTTCAATGTCTCAGGTGAGACAATTAGAAGAAATGTGAAACCGCTGGTTGCTGGTGGCTTGGCACTTAAAGTTCACGGCGGTATTGTTCTTCCAGAGCATTTTCAGGAAGCACCTATTCTGAGACGGATGCACCAACAAAAAGAAGCTAAAAAGCAGATTTCTTCTTCAGTGGCCCAGCTTTTGAAACACGGTGATACTTTTATAATTGATACAGGATCCACTACCGAATATGTAGCGCAAGCACTTTATCAACATAAGGACCTGACGGTAGTAACCAATTCATCCTACATCGCTAATCACCTTGCATCTAAAAACAAAAATCGAGTCTTTATGGCTGGTGGTGAACTCCGTGCCCATGACGCGGCAGCCTTCGGTGCTGGAGCAATCGAGTTCATTCAGCAGTTTGAAGTGAGCTATGCCATTTTATCAATCGGAGCTATTCACCCAACAAAAGGCTGTATGGACTATCAACTTTGTGAAGCAGAATTTTCCAAAGCAGTAATAGCCCAGGTAGAAACTGTCATCGTTGTAGCGGATGCCACTAAGTTTGGTCTGACACGTTCTGTTAAGGTCTGTGAGTTGGCACAAATAGACATATTAGTAACCGACTCACCCCCACCACTTGAGTTGGAGCAAAGCCTTATGGATGCGGGAGTGCAAGTCATTATTGCTGAGTCAAAAGACTCATTTAAATTTGTGGAAAGTAGATAAGGGAATAAGGAAATTTTAGACATAATCTTCAATCTATTGGGCTAAGAGTTTGCTTCCTAACCAACAGTTAGACTGGCAAGGTATTTTTAAACTAAGATGACATGGTTAAACATTAAAAGTGAACCCCTTAGTATCGAAATCATGAAAAATACTTTCAAACTTTAGCCATTTGTAAACTTTTATAAATTCTACCAACGCTCTATTCTTTCTATGTTAGCTTATAGGTTTTAATGCGATCAGATTAAAAGTAGTGAGAATTCTATGCAAAAACCCTTTAAGTTATCTCGCCGCCAATGGCTTGTCTCTTCACTGGGAATCTTAGTCAGTGCCATTGCTAGTCCACTGCTTGCGCAAACTAAAGTCCGTCGTGTTCAACCTCAATATATTGCCTCCCTAGCCTTAGGTAGCGCCACGTCTGGCACTGGAGCTGAAACTTGGGGGCTATGGACTGTGGATCCCGGGCCTATTGGTGTTTGGCTGCGCTTTTACCAACTTTTGCAAAAAGCGGGCAATATTGCCCCATCAGGGTGGCGCTTTGATATCGATGATTGGTGGCTTGATGAAAACGGCTTAATCATGAAAGCACCCCAGTTCCCAATACCGGCTAGAAAATATTACGTCACTAATGGTGAAGAGCATATTTCTTTACTGACTGTGGAACAACCAGATCGTGACGGGAAGCAGGCATGGTCATTGTCTGATGGTAAAACCATCGCTGATGTGACCCATGGGCCTTGTCGCTCTGCACGCTATACACCAGAAGAAGATTCAGGCTCCTGCTCACCGGCAAATGCTAACCGCGAAGCATTCCCACTCAAACCTGGCGAAGCGCCACCAGCTGTATTAGGTTGCAACCGACAGCAATACAGCGTGCTCATTGTTTTTGGTTTTCCTGTTGAAAGTTAGCAATTGAGTCGAGTACTTTTACAACACAAAATAAAGGGGTGGATGGTGGATTGGGACGAAAGGTTTTCGATTGAGGATTATTTGTTTGGGGCAGAACCCGCGCAGGCTCTGGTTAATCTGGAACACTATTTAATCCCACAGGGAAACACCTTAGTGATTGCCGACGGCGAAGGTCGTAACTCGGTTTATCTGGCGAGCAAGGGTTTCAAGGTCACAGCCACAGACGCATCGACAGTTGCAAGCGTTAAGGCAAAGGCCTTAGCTGCCAGCCGAAATGTCGAAGTCAATTACCAAGTGGCAGATTTTTTTGACATTGATTGGTCTACTCGACAGTACGACAATATTGTTGGTATATTCTTCCAATTTGTTCCACCTGATAAAATCAAACACGTATTAATGAACCTAAGATCGGCCACTAACAAAGGTGGCACTCTTTTGATACACGGCTACACCCCTCAGCAAATTGAGTTGGCTACAGGTGGCCCCAAAGACGTCTCACTTATGTATACCAAAGGTTGTTTGAGGATGTGTTTGAGCCTAAGGAAATACTCGTGAACAAAGAGTACCAGATGCAATTAAGCGAAGGGTCGGGCCATAAGGGCCAGTCTGCGTTGATCGACTTTGTTGCTAAGTGTTAGCTGAGCTTGGGTAAAATATTAAACCATTGAATTATTAACCCTTAAAGAAGTTCATTTTAGTGATCAAGTCGTCAGTTTGATCATTGAGAGATAAACTTGAATGAGAAGACTCTTCCACTAAGGCGGTATTAAGTTGATTAACCTCTTCCAATTCGGCAACAGCCTTATTGACTTGGTTGATCACAGAGGATTGTTCATTCGTAGCCGCTGCAATTTCAGTGACAATGTCATTCACCTCTTCAATGGATTGGGCAATAGAGTTAAGCGCTTTGCCAGTCTTGTCGACCAGATGACTACCCTCTTTAACTTTATTCGAACTATCTTCAATGAGTAGTTTAATCTCATTGGCTGACTGTGCCGCCTTTTGTGCTAAAGAGCGCACCTCACCTGCGACTACTGCAAAACCCCGACCGTGATCTCCAGCCCTAGCAGCTTCGACCGCAGCATTAAGGGCAAGCAAATTGGTTTGAAAGGCAATGCCGTCAATGAGATTGATGATGGAGGCTATTTTTTTACTGGCCTCGTCAATTTGGCCCATTGCTTCAACCGCTTGTTGCACCACTACAACGCCACCTGTGGCTTCATTTTTCCCTGAAGCGACCAGATTACCAGCCACATTAGCATGCTCAGCATTAAGTTCAATGGTGGCTGCCATTTGTTCCATTGAGGCTGATGTTTCTTGCAAAGACGCAGATTGCTGATTAGTGCGTTTACTTAATTGTTCTGAACCACGGCTGATTTCTCCAGCGTTAGCAGCGATGCCTTCACTGGCTACCAGCACAGAACCTACGGCCTGATCCATCTTGTCTAGGGAGCTGTTAAGGGCGTCTTTAAGTCGAGCAAGACTACCTTGGTAATTTCCATCAATGCGCTGGGTGAGGTCACCTTGAGCCATTGCTTCGCTGACTTCAACTGTTTCTTTTAAGGCCGTGGCGATAGCGGAAATAGAATTGTTAACCCCTGATTTAAGCTTATCAAGGTCACCTTTTAAGGGTGTATTCACGCGTTGATCAAAGTCACCCTCTGAAACGGCCTGCATGACTTGATTGATTTCCCCTATGGCTTGCTCCATCACATTAAGAGTATTTTCCATCACTGTGCGGAATTCGCCAGTCATTTCTACGCCCTCTAAACGATAGTCAAAATTACCTTCTGCAATGGCTTTCATAACCTGCTCAAGGCTATGCATCGTTTTCTCAACGCTGCTAGCAGAGGCATTCACTCCGTCTTTTAAGCGCAGTAGATCACCCTTGAAATCTTCTTCAATACGGCTACTAAATTGGCCTTGGGCAACATCTGCCACCACTCGATTAGATTCTCCAAGGGCCGCTTGCAAAGAGTCCATGAGTCGATTAACTGCATGAGCCGCCTGCCCCGCTTCATCTTTATCACTGGGAATATATTCCAAACGCATGCTGAAGTCACATCCTTCCTCAATTCGACCCACTTGGCCAGCAATGTAGCAAATGGGTAGTGTTAAGGACAGGGTAATATAATAGGCCACGATTAAAATTAAAAATGCCGCCACACCACCAATCCAATACATTTGAAAATAAAGTTCCATCAGCTTGCTGCTGGCCTCAATGCCGTCTCTTTCCACCATTAGGGCCCATTGCTCACCATAGACGTCGATTGGTGTATAAGCCGAGATGGTGGAAATATCTTTGTCTTTTAATCCAAATGTTTTGCCCCAACTGGAACCAGTGTAACTTTCGATGCCTGTATAGTTTTCTCGAAAAAGTTTAGCACTCGTTTCTCCTGCAAGAGCAGCGAGCACCATTGTTGTTGCTATGGTACCTGAGTCTGGGTTGGTGAAAGAGGCAATGACACTGCGGTTCTGAGGATCAAGGAAGGAATCAGACCGCATTAGGTAGTCTGGCCCTACTAAATAGGACTCGCCAGTTTTACCCATATTAAAACGTGTGGTCATAATGGCGTTAATACCATCGATAGGTAACTTTGCAACACCTACCATCTTCACTTGGCCTTGGGCGTTGAGTATAGGGTGAGCTATGAAACTAATGAGCCCATCATGAATAGCACCGTCGTTGTTGCGGCTGTAAATAGAAAAATCCACAAAGGCAAGCTGCCTGGTTTCTAAACTTTGACTAAAAGCTTGGCCTAAACCTGTTTCTGCAAGTGGACCGGTCACGACATTAGCAAACTTTGGTGTCTGTTGTTTGAGGCTATAAATCATCTGCCCCTGGGGGTTGATGAGATAAAAGTCATTATAGCCATACTGATCAACCTGATTGGTTAATGTTGCATTATCCTGACCTAGCCCTGCACCGACTGCATACGCTTGCTGTCTCAAGATCACCGCCGTTGAAGTCAAGGATTCTAAATTTCGCTTGTTGGTCTTGAAGTATCGATTTAGTTGGTCTTGTTTGATTTCCCGTATCGACTCCATTTGTAGGGTGATCTGATCCCTATTACTGTCCCAAGCACCATTAATGGACCACCAACAAATGGTCAAAAATGGAATACCTGCCACTAGTAGAAAGGCAGTCATCAATTTGTAACGAATAGACAGGTTTCTAAACCAAGGGATCGTTGCAATGATTCTAGAAATGTTTTTGGAAAACTGTGATGGAGTTGGTGCTGCCATGTACCGACCTCTGGACCTGATTATTTAGAGTATTACAGCGAACTAAGACTTCCATAGTAACTCGAATTCTTGTGTTGGTAAAAGACATACTTGCTTACAAAGAACATAAAAATAGGCTCTTCCATCAAATTTTTGGGATTATTAAACGCACTATGGTACCTATATTGGGACTCAGAATGGGTTATTAACTGAGTTTTGAGTTTGGTGTTAACATTAGCATTCAAGGTTGGCATGGCCACGTATTCTGGAGCAATAGATGAATAAACGAGAACTAGTGATTGAAGTCACCCGCGGTGACTTTGTTGAAAGTCGTCATCAAGTGATTGCCATCATTAGTGACGCCAAAGGTAAGCGTCATACCCAATGGGGTGATGCCGATCAATTAGTGTTCCCACGCTCCACAGCGAAACCATTACAGGCTCTGCCATTGATGCTTAGTGGGGCTGCGCAAGACCTTAAGCTAAGCCAACAACAATTGGCTATGTCGTGTTCCAGTCACAATGGCGAAGCTGCCCATAGTGCTTTGGTTAGTCATTGGCTTGAGCAGTTAGGCATGAGTTCGGCGCAGTTAGAATGTGGCAGCCATTGGCCTTTATACCAACCCGCTGCTATCGCCTTGTCCCAGTCTGGCGTGC
>JGI20153J14295_10002394_pt1 | contig 13465 bp, 12 predicted proteins | sample COG_03_FD_14295 | JGI IMG/M metagenome (IMG submission 14295) | reverse complement strand
GTTGTTGCGTGTCTGGATGACTTTGTCGCCGATCCGGTAGGTGGCGCTGCCGTATTCGATCTCCACGGGAAGTGGCTTCCGGGTCTTTTCGCGAAAGTGGGTTTGCACGGCGGGCGTGTAATCCGGGTCGGAGCGGAGGCGCGATTCGGCTTTGGACTTTGGGTTGAGCGCTTCTTGAAGTTCCGTATTCAGAATCGTAATACCTGCTGTGCCCCGGTGCATGGGCGACATCACTTGCAGGTCTTTGATCGGGTCGATGTCGTGCGCCTTTGGAATGTATTCCTTGGCCAAATATTTGATCGCCTGCATGCATTGTTCAGGCTGTTCGGCCTCGATGAAGGTGAAGTCTTTTTCCGGGTCTAGATCGCGCAGGCTGCGGAAGGTCACGCCGGGATGCGTCTCGCCGTGCAGGATGGCGTGCGCGGTAGTCACGATGCCACTCTCTTTTCCTTGTCGATAGATGGTGTCGAGGCGGGTGACTTTGGCCGGCGGCGCGGCCATAAGGTCACCGAGGAGGTTGCCCGCGCCAACGCTGGGCAGTTGATCAGCGTCGCCCACAAGAAGGAGATGTGCACCGCTGGGGATCGCCTGGAAGAGGCTGGCGGCGAGGCGCGTGTCGAGCATGCTGGTCTCGTCGAGGACGAGGAAGTCGCAGGGAATCGGGTTGTCTTCGTGGTAGGTGAAGCTGCGGGTGGCAGCATCGTATTTGAGCAGACGGTGGATGGTGCTGGCGGGTGCGCCGGCAGCTTCCGAGAGTCGTTGGGCGGCACGGCCCGTAGGGGAAGCGAGCAACATGCGGACGCGCTTGGCGCGGAGGATGTCGACCACGGCGCGGAGGATGGTGGTTTTCCCGGTTCCAGGGCCGCCGGTAATAATAGAGACCTTGGCTGCGAGGGTATTGCGCAGGGCGATTGTTTGTTGGTCGGCCAGTTTGAAGCCAGCTCGCGCTTCTGCCCATTGCACCGCGGCGTCTATTTTAATCGCGGGGAGGATCGACTCGGTCCGAGCGATGCGGGCGATGGCCTCGGCGATACGCTTCTCCGCACCTGCAGTGGCGGGCAGCTGATAGGCCGGCCCGAGGGCTTCCTGGTTCTGGTCACGCGCTTGGATGCCGTAGAGGCGCTCCATTTGATCGAGCGCTCGAATGCGCTGTTGAATGAGCGCGGGCTCGAGGGAGAGCAACTGGGTGGCCTGTTCGAGAATCATCGTCTCAGTGCCGACGGTGTGGCCTTCGTCCTCTAGCTGGCGCATGGTATGGAGTACGCCCGCGTCGATCCGCTCCTTCGAGTTGGTCGGAAAGCCGAGGTTAAGGGCGATCTTATCGGCAGTCTTGAATCCGATCCGCTCGATGTCCTCGGCCAGTCGATAGGGTTCGTCCTGCAGAATGCGCTTGGCGCCACTGCCGTATTTTTTGACGAGGCGCACGCACTGCGAGGGCGTCACACCATAGGTCTGCAGGAACATCATGACGTCGCGCACGGCGCTCTGCTCGTCCCAGGCGGCCTTAATCGACTTGGCGCGCTGCTTGCCGATGCCGGGGATCTCGTGGAGCCGGCCGGACTCTTCGCTGATGACGCGAAGTGTGTCGGCGCCGAAGTGATCGACAATCTTCTTGGCGTAGGATTTACCGATGCCATGGATGAGGCCGCTACCGAGGTATTTGCGGATGCCGTGCACCGAGGCGGGTAGCTGCGATTTGAATTGGGCGATCTTGAATTGGTCACCATGAGTCGAGTGGCGCGCCCAATGGCCGTCAAGTCGGAGGGTCTCGCCACATTGCACGCCGGGCAGAGCGCCGAGCACGGTAACAGGTCGCTTGCTGTCGGCTACCTGCACTTCGGCCACGCAATAAGCGTTTTCCTCGTTGAAGTAGATGATTCGCTCGAGGACGCCGGTGATGGTTTGGTCGTTTTGGATGGTGTGAGGCATCAGGTGGGCACGTAGCTAAACATGAATTAGAGCCAACGAGCCGAATGGGTCGATACGAAAAAGCCCCTGCCAGTGAAGACGAGAGCTTTTGTAAATTATGAAGTCCGTTCGATTGCGTGGAATTATGATGCACGTATCGTCAATGGAAAGGCGGTCAGTTTTACTGGCTAATTGCTCAAACTATCTTTATCCACAGTGGTCTCATAATCCTCAAAAATGTGAACACCACGCAGCCAGTTTATCAATTTTATGTTTGCTCCCATTATTGCACGGATCCAAATCGGAACTCAGGGGCACAACGAAACGATGGCTATTAGTGGCTAAAGAATACAAATCGAAGCGGATGAAGGATAGAAGCAGAAGTCGACATCGTCGCCGATCAAAAAAGCAGCCTCTGCCACATTCTTCGGACTTGGGGCAGCGTTCGAGGTCTAAGTCTGGTCCGGTGACCACGTGCTCCTTCGCACCGCCACCGCCATCGAGGCGCACGATCCGCTTTTCAGGGCATAAAAAAGAACAGCCGGTTTATAAGGGCTTCCTTGCCGCATTCCTAGGTGTCTTTCTCATCGTGCTTCTCGGGGGAAGCTACAACGCCGCCGCCCTGGGCATGGCTTTGATTTTGCCAGGGCTGTTTCTTTTGTGCCATCCACCCTCGATCGGCCTTGGTAAGCTCGGCGATATGGGCGTCCTTGGTTTGCTCGGGAGTCTCTTACTCGCCTTTTTGCCTCAGTTCTATTGGCCGACCGCTGGTTGGCGAACTGAGGCGATCAGCTCCTTGGATATGGAGCTACCCGCTGTCTTATCCGTGCAGCCTTGGATCAGTTTCGAGACTTGGGTAATGGCCGCGGCTGGCTTTGCTTGGTTCTATGCTGCGTTGCAGTTGAAGATTAATCTGCCCGGTCGGCGGCGATTGTTTTTCTGGCTTTCCATTCTCCTAGCCGGTTTCGCGGGGGCGGTAATATGGGGGAATCTGAGCGGAGCCCTTCACTCAGGAGCGGAGGATGCGACTGCTTTCAGCCTTTTCTCGAATCGGAATCTGACGACTGGTTTTCTTGCACTGGGTGGGGTGGCCACCTTTGCATATGCGATGGAGGCTGTGCGAACGCGTGCACTGAAGCCGCTTGTGGGTGTCCCTGCCAGTGTGCTTTGTCTACTGGGCTTGGTGTTCAGCGTCTCGCGCGCGGGCGTTTTGCTCTATCTTATCGGAGTGGGCTTATGGTTTTTGTTAAGTCTTCGTGCGCGTTCTTTGCCCCGCGTTTTAAAAGTGGGTTTTCCGCTCGTCATTGTGGCTTTTAGTCTGGTGGTAACCCGTAATGAGCAGATGGTCGATCGAATGATTGATTTCGCGACTTCGGGCTCTGAAGTGCGCGATGATTTTCGCCTTAAAATGTATAAAGATACTGCCGATATGGTGATGGATGCCCCGTTGAGCGGATTCGGTTTGGGTAATTTTTCTGCGGTCTTTCCTCAATACCGAAAGGCTTCGGCCGACTATGAGCCCGTGGTTCATCCTGAAAGCGACATTCTATGGCTCGCAGCCGAGGGGGGCTTGCTGGCAGTGGCTTTCTTCGGGGTCTTTTTATATGCCTATGCGCGGCTTTGTCGTGGCTTCACGCAGGGCGCGGGTGCGGGTTTGCGTATACTCGCTTTTGTGGTGGTAGCCCTTTTCTTGTTGCATGGATGGGTCGATGTGCCTGGCCACCAGCCGGGAACTGTTTATTTCGCGATTCTTTTTGCAGTTTTGGCTCTGCCCAAGAGGGGGTTAGCGACTGGATCGCTACCGCCGAGAATTTGGCGAATTTTAGGGGGATCACTTTTGGCGATAGGCTTAGTTTGGTTCGCAGCCGGGGTCTTCCGGCAGCCTTGGCACTCTTCAATTCGCATCCCCCAAGACGAGGCGGCGCTGCATGCTCATATCGATGCGGTTGATTTCGAGCAAGCGCGGGCTGTGGTCGATCATTGGATCGCAATTCGCCCACTCGATTGGCGCGCATATTTTCAAAGGGCGCAACTCACCTTAGTGGCTAGCGGTGACCGCGACAAAGCCGCGGCCGACTTCCGTCGGGCCCGTTTCGCGGAGCCGATTCTCGGCGAAGTCAGTTTCGAGGAGGGCAAAGTCTGGCTGCCCTATGATACGGCACGTGCGATTGCGGCATGGCGCTTGGCACTTTTTCGGGAGCTGAATGATAAGGATGGCTACTTCGGTCAGATGCTGAACTACGCCAAAAGCTCGCCCGACACAATGGAGCGCATGGCACGACTCTCTGAGCTGGATCCACATTACCGCACCTATTTCTTGTGCCATATTGCAGGGGAAAGATTCTTGCGCGAATTGCGTATCGAGTTGGCGAGGGATCCCAGCTTGTTTCGGTTTAATCGAGAGCAGCGTACAAAGATTGTGCGAAACTGGATACAAATTGGTGACCTCGATTCGGTGGCCGGCTTTTTGACGGACTACGGAGGTTCTCTGAATGACCTTTGGTGGTTATGGTCTCTAGTTGAAAAGAATCGAGTCGATTTTAAAGAGGCCGTTGAGATCATTCGCCAACACCTTGAAGTGCCAGAGATTCCCGCAGTTCAACTTGATGAGACTACGCTTTCAAGGCTCATGCGTGAATACGCCGTCGCCTCCGAGGATATTATGAAAGGCACGGCGCTCCTCTACGTATATACCCAACAGGGTGCTTACGAGAAAGCGCTGCCAATTGTTGACCGGTTGCTCTATACGGATCAACCACCGCTGCACGTTTATTACTGGCGCGCAGAATGTCTCTACCAATTGGAAGAATACATTGAAAGCTGGTATGCTTTTGAAGCCTATCTCGGAAAACTTTGGGAGACGAAGTAACTTCCTAGAGCTTTCGTATGTCTGCGTAGACGCCGCTTTGGAGTTTCAGGAGCCGAGGAAAGGCCTCGATTAACCGGCGGGCACAGCTTTCGCTATCGGGCATTTGATCAGTGCCCTTGGCGGCTTTAAGAATATTCAGTGGCGGGTAGCGAAGGTCTTCAGGAAGACTCGTCAGATACTCCTGCATTGCGGTGTCGACCAGCCCGGGTGCGAGCGCTGTAAAATGTGTTTGAGGCCGCTCGCCTGCGTAGAGCTTGATCAGCATGTTGAGCGCTGCTTTGGAGATACTGTAGCCATTCCAGCCACGGCTCCCGGATTGCGACGCACCAGAAGAGATCGCCACAACTTGCTCGATTCGTCGCGACTCGGAAAATAACCTGTCGAGCAGCCACTTGTTCGCCCAGACGTTGACCTCCATAGTCTCCCTTAGATCGTCGAGGGGGGTGTCAGCCATATCCCGTATCTTGCCGAGTTTGGCCGCATTTAGGATGACGATGTCAAAGTAGGATGCAGGCTGGATCAGCTGAGCAAAGGCATCCACGCCCGCCTTGGTGTTAGCCAGATCGACCGATGCATAGCGTAGGCCTTGTGCTATAAGTTCGGGAGGCTCCCGTCGACTGCAGCCGTAGACGAGGGCACCCCGCTCTAAGTAAACTTTAGCTAAACCGTGCCCCAAGCCGGAGCTTACACCTGTGATGCATACTTTAAGAGACATTGAAGAATCAGCCGAGTAGATCAGGGATAGTGAAAGAAAAAGTGCTGCCTTCGCCTAGTGTGGACTCCCAGGTTAGGTGGCCACCGTGGCGTTGTATGAAGTCTTCGCAGAGCAATAGTCCCAGGCCCGAACCCATCTCTCCTGAGGTGCCGCTCTTTTGCTTTCGGTCGTCGATCTTCAGGAGTATCGATTGCACTTCTTTTGACATGCCGATGCCTTGGTCCTTGACCTGAAACTTCCAGTGCCCGGGCTGACGGTAGATACAGACCTTGATCTCACCACCTGGATGCGAAAATTTGACCGCGTTGGTCAGAAGGTTCCGAAAAGTCACTTGCAACATAAAAGGGTCGGCTCGAATCAGACCCGAATCAAATGCCTCGATCGTAATGCGTTGATTTTTGGGGTTAGCCAGCGAGTGGAGCCTGTCGACTTCGGTTTCCAATAGCTGCAGAATATCAATGGTTTCGAGACGGAACTTGAGTTCATGGCCGGAGTTGCGGGTCCAGGCTACGAGGTCTTTCAGTAAATCGTCGGCGTCGTGTGTGGCCTTACGAATCTGCCCGCTCAGGCGTTTGGCGCCTTCGATATCGTTCTGGTCGAGGCACTTGTCAAGCATGCATGCGGCCGCCAGTACGCCACCGATAGCTGAGCGCAGGTCGTGTCCTACGATTGAGAGCAACCGATCCTTGGAGCAGTTCAGGGCTCGCAGACGGATTTCCTCATCGGTGGGGCCGTCGTAGGTGAAGCTTTTCTTGTTCTCTGGCTGACTGCCAAATTTCGTCGCAGGGGTATCTGTGTCCATAAGTTAAGGATATACTCAATGTCCGCGCCATGTAAAGGCATGGCAGAGAGCGACAGCGGCTGCATCGCTTTCGTCGAAACGAAGTTCGAAATTGGTGCCTGTGATATTTTGGATCGTGCGGGCAACTTGCTCTTTGCTGGCTCGCCCCATGCCCACTACAGCCTGCTTAATCCGAAGAGGAGCGTATTCAAACACAGGCAGGCCGCGCATCGCGGCAGTGCCGATCGCCGCACCGCGCGCTGCACCGAGAATCTGTGCGGTCTGGAAGTTCTGCACGTAGATGGTCTGCTCCACGGCCACATGGTCGATTGAGTGCTGGTTGAGAAAATCGTCCACTTGGTTGCCGATCGCGCCAAGGCATTCAGCCATCGATATCTTCGGAGGAATCTTCAGTGTAGCCGCTTCGAGGATGCGCGCAGTGCCGTCGGCGCTATAATCGAGCACCGCGAAGCCACTCCCGCGCAGGCTGGGGTCGATGCCCAGCACACGACCGCGAAATGGCGCCCCCAGTCTGACTTCAGTTTGCGCCCGCTTGACCGTCTGCCTCCCGCCACATGCAATGTGCGCCGCCCAAAGTTTGCGTGTCGATTTGCTCATGTTCTTAAGGTATAACTAGTTTCAGCCCGCCCACGATCACAAAGCACCAAATCAAAAACTCAAAGACCTTTTGATTGATATGCCTCACGATCAACGGTGCGATCCCCGCACCCAAGACAGCAAAGAGCATGAAGCTTGCGCTGAACCGGATCGAAGGCCCGTCGATAATACCCAAGTCCACCATGAAGGGGATTTTAAAAAGATTAACCAGTAGGAAAAACCAGGCCGAGGTTCCTATATATGCATATTTCGGCAGGCCGGAGGCTATAAAGTAGAGGGCCGCAACTGGGCCTGCAGCATTCGCCACCATCGTGGCGAAGCCACCGATCACACCTGCACTACTGATGAAAGCTGAGTGATGGGGCAGGGCGTCCGCCTCAGTAGCGTGACGACGTAACCACTTTCGATACAAGTGCACGCCCGTCATACTCAGCAAGATAAAGCCGATCAGAAAGCGCACTTGCCCATCGTCGACCCAGCTAAAAACGAAATACCCAATCACGATCCCCGTGATCATCCAGGGCGCCAGCTTCCAGATGTAGCGCCACTCGGCATGACGTCGATAGACCAACACAGCAATGAGGTCGGCTGAGATCAAGATCGGCAACAAGATCCCCACCGAAGCCTTAGCGGGCAGCGCCAGCGCCATCAGCACCACCGTCAGATTGCCCACGCCCGGCAAGCCGCCCTTCCCCAACCCCACCAGAAACGCACCCGTCGCGATGAGCCCATATTGCCAAAATTCGATTTCCTGCATCCTCGCATCCTCACTCAAAAGTAAAAGAGAGCAAGTATCAAAAACATATGCCAGGCTATAAGTATTTGTTTGACGTGGCCGGTAGGCTTGTTTTGCATAGTCTACATGAGAGGACGACGAAGGACGAAGTTGAGCGGGGTTACGGCGACCTATCATTGCATGACGCGTGTGGTCAATGGGGAGCGATTGTTTGGCGACAGGGAGAAGGAGATTTTGCGCAAGATGATCTGGCAAGTTGCTGATTTCGCGGGAGTAGAGGTTTTGACCTATTGTGTGATGTCGAACCATTTCCATGTCCTCGTTAGCGTGCCAGATGAGCAGGTGCTCGCAGATGAGGAGCTCCTTCGTCGCTATCGGGTGCTCTATCCGAAGCCGACTCAATACCAGCAGGCCTCCGCGAAGGAGATGAGGGCGAAGCTGGAGACAGGTGGCGAAGAGGCGGATGCAATTCGTAAGAAGTTGCTGGCTCGGATGGGCGATATTTCTGAATTCATGAAAGCGGTGAAGCAGCGCTTTTCTGTCTGGTATAACCGCAATCATGATCGCTATGGGACTCTCTGGGCGGATCGCTTTAAGTCGGTTTTGGTCGAGGGCAAGGGAGCTCCTCTGCAGACAATGGCCGCATACATAGATCTGAATCCGGTTCGGGCGGGGCTGGTCGAGGATCCGAAGGATTACCGCTTTTGTGGTTATGGCGAAGCGGTTGCTGGATGCGAGGAGATGCGAAAGGGCTTGGTTCGGGTCTGGGCTAGCCGCTTAGGTGCGGATTTGGCAGGAGACACGGCGTGCGCGGCAGCCTTGCAAGCGCATCGCTCTTTGATCTTTGGCAAGCGGGCTGCGGAGCCTGGTTTGCCGGAAATGACGCGGCAACAAGCTTTAAAAGTTCTAGAAAAGGATGACGGCCTCTTGCCCATCGCTGATGTGCTCCGCTGTCGTGTGCGCTATTTAACAGACGGCGCGGTCTTGGGTTCGGAGGAATTTGTGCGAGGCTTTGTCGGTAAATGGCAAATGGAGAAGGCGCGAAAACATCCTCCGAAGGTGAATCGTTTACGTGGCTCCGATTGGGGCAATATAAGGGTAATACAGGGGCTCCGACGGCAGGTTTTTGGTTAGAGTGGATGGCTCGATTAGAAACGGGCTTCGCTGGCTTGCATTCGCTAGAGCTTTGCGAAGAATCACCTGTTTATGCGTTGGAAGTGCATTTGCGCCTATGATGGCACCGACTTCGACGGCTGGCAACGTCAGCCCGGTGGCCGTGCCGTGCAAAATTATCTTGAAGCCGCGCTGACGCAGGTATTCGACCGTGCCTTGCAGATCCAAGGCAGCGGGCGTACTGATGCTGGTGTGCATGCGCGTGGCCAGTGCTTTCACTTCGATGCAGATTGGGCACATGCACCCGAGAAACTCATTCGGGCACTGCATTCCATCCTGCCTTCCTCAATCCGTATTCACTCATTGCGCCCGATTGGGGAGGATTTTCACGCGCGCTTCTCAGTTAAAGGTAAGCGCTACATCTACCGTTACTATCTCGGCCGCGCCGACCCAGTCGATGACCGCTATGTGTGGGCTTGCCGCGATTTGCCCCTCGATCTGGCTGCGATGCAAGCCGCCGCCGAGGTGCTCACAGGCACACACGATTTTACTGCATACAGCGCGAGCCACGGCAAGGACAGCGATCCGAATCCGGTCAAGACTGTCACCCGGCTAGCCCTAAGACGAAAAGGCAAGCACCTGCGCCTCGACGCTGAGGGTAGCGGCTTTCTTTACCGGATGGTGCGCAGCTTCGCGGGCGCACTTTATGCGGTCGGCCGTGGCCGACTTTCTCCTGGAAATATCGCGGAGATTCTTGAATCCAAGCAACGTACGCATCGCATCGTGACGGCACCGGCAAAAGGCTTGTTTCTGGATGAGGTTTTTTATTGAAATACGAAGCCGATTTTTGCGTTTGTGCAGTTAAAAGTCCAAAAAGGGGCAAAAGCCCCAAAAGCCCTGCGTGACAAGTCGCTGCCGCAGGGCTTGAGGGGGAACACGTATGCTTTTTTAGAATTTAAAACGCACGCCGACGCGCAGGCTCCGGCCAGGTTGCGGTGCCACCTCCTTAAGGAAGGAGCTGTGGTGGCGGATTGCTTCGTCCAGCAGGTTGCGAGCTTGGGCGAAAAGCGTCCACTCTCCGCTCTTCATGACAAAGCTGCGCGAGAGGTCTAGTTGCAGTTCGGTGAAGCCGTCTGTCTCGTGCTCGTTCGGTGCGGTGTTGGTCTGTACGAAGTTGTGGCGTAGCAATAGGCCGGTCGACCACGGCCCGTGGTCGACGCGGACTTTACCACCGATGCGTAGTGGTGGGATCCGCGGCAGGTCTTCATTGGTGTCTTCGTTGGTCGCGCACACATAGTCGGCCAGTAGGCCGAGCCTCACGGATGTGTCGCCGGACTGGTTGGCGAGGTAATCGACCTCAGCTTCGAAGCCCCAGAACAGGGCATCGACTGCAGTAAACTGATAGACCAGGAGTTCGTCTATTTCGGCGCCGGTTTCGGCCGCGAAGATGTAGTCCTCGAAGTAGGTGTAGAAGGCCGAAACCGAAGCGGACCAATCCCTACCGCTGTAGCTGTAGCGGACATCCACGCCATAGGCGGTTTCTAGGTCGAGGTCGTCATCGCCGAGCTCGTATTGCTCGGTCGCGAGGTGTGGCCCGTCCGCATAGAGTTCGGTCGAAATCGCATGGCGCTGCGAGCGTTGCAATGAGAGCGCCAGCGAATGATCTTCTGCAAACTTCCAGGTGGCGTTCAATGCGAAGCTCAGAGCAGTGCCCGAATAGCTGCTAGCCGCGCCCTCGGCGTCGATCGATTGGTGCTCCACCCGGGCGCCGAAGTCCCAGTGTAGTTCGTCGCCGTGGATGTGTTCACTGACAAAGAAAGCCTGATTCCGCGTGGTGGCCGCAGGAGTGAAGGCTTCTTCGCCGATTGCCGAAAAGTCCGTGTCGGAGACTTGCACACCAGCGACGCCTTCGTCGAAGAAGCCGAGCGGCCCGTGGGCGATCTCGCCGCGGAATTCCCAACCTTCATTCTCGAATTTGGTTCCGGTTTCATCGCCCTCCAGTTCGGTGTGTTCGTAGTCGGTGTAGCCCAAGCGGAAGCGTGCGGCCTCAATCCATGCGAGCGGCTCGATCAAGACCAATTCGGCGTCGTAGCGCTTGCGATCTAGATAGATCGAGACGGATTCCTCGCCATGTTCGTCTTCGTGTTGGTGACTGTGCCCGGGCACCCCGTAGCGCGATGCATAACTGGCGAAGGAGAGGCCGAAGTAACTGCCTTGGTCGAGAAACCAAGTGCCACCGACGGAATAGGCATCGGTTTCGAAGAAGCTGTTTTCGAGGGTGCCACTCACTGATTCAGCATCGCCCGGGATGTCATAATTGTCGTTCTCCCGTTTCAGGCCGGTCACGCTGATCGCCCAGCTTTCACCACCAGCCTTCGCGTAACCAAGCGCGCTTTCGCCGTCTGTTGCGGTGTCGTGGCTGAGCTCAAGGCCGCCTTCAATCGTGCCGAGTTCGGTAACCGGTGTGCGGGGGATCTCCCGGCCGATCACGTTGACGACCCCGCCGATGGCGGAGCTGCCGTAGAGAAGGGTGGAGGGGCCGCGGAGGATTTCGACGCGCTCGACCAAGAGGGGCTCGGTAGCGACGGCGTGGTCGGGGCTGGTACTGGAGGCGTCGAGTGCTTCGATCCCGGAATCCAGGATACGCACCCGCGGGCCGTCAAAGCCGCGGATGATCGGTCGGCTCGCGCCGCCTCCGAAGCTGGTGGAGGTGACGCCGAGCTGTCCGTCCAGCAGGTCGCCTAGTGTCGAGCCCGATTGCTGCTGAATATCCTCGGAATTGAGCGCACTGAAGGGGCTGGCGAAGTCTTTGATCGCGCGGGCTGTCGGCCCGGCCGAGACGATGTAATCGTCGAGTTGGTCAATCGGCCCTCTGGTTTGGCCGGAGAGCGCGTTAAAAGAAAGTGGAATCGCGGCGCAGAGTAGCGCACCGCACTTGAAAGAAAAGTGATGCATGGAATTGAAATCTAAAGTTGAAGTAACCCGCCGCGGCACATGCTGCGGCAGGCGAGTCTGAACTTAGATTTCAATCGGGGGTGCCCGTGCTTGCAGGCGATGCTGTGACGCATGGGCATGGAGCCGTTCATGGACTGGCTCGAAGTGGAAGCGTTCGTAACGATTGCGCTCGGGTAGGGTTAGATCGATGACCGGGGCGTCGGTTCCTTGCAGCGCAATAACGCCACAGTAGTGCCCGTCCTCGTGGCTTTTTGCCGGTGCGTCGTCCGGCACAGTGCCGCATCCGTGCGCACAGCCAGGGGCGATGTCCGCGTGCAGCCAGCCGTGCAGTGCTGGGCTCACGCCTGCTAGGGACAGGATGAAAATCCATGCGGCCAACAATGCACAGGCCACCCGGGTATGGGTGCTCCGGTCTTGTGGCATGATTAGGATGTTCACATTCGTATGGAGTATGCCTGTGACTCTACCCGTCAAGTGAGGAGTTAGATTTTCAGCAAATGAATCCGCCATTGCCAGCGCTTCGAAATTCAGCACAAACTACCATCAATGGATCTTATTATTGGTATCGTTATTGGCTTATTTCTGGGGGCTGCGCTTGTTTATTTCGTGCTCAACAGCAACCATGCGAAGACGAAGGAAGCGCTCGCCCGTCTCGAGGCGCAGCACGCTGCCGAATTGAAAAGTGCGGAGGAAAAACTCGCCTTGTTGGAGCAAGCCCGCGCTCAGCTCAAAGAGAGTTTTCAAGCGCTCTCCTCTGAAGCGCTTTCGCGCAACAACGAGTCCTTTCTTAATCTCGCCAAGTCCACCCTCGAAAAATACCAGGAGGGCGCGAAGGGCGATCTGGAAAAGCGCCAAGAGGCGATCCATCAAACCGTCGAGCCCGTAGGCCTCGCACTGAAAGCCTTCAACGAGCGCGTCGAAAAGATCGAAGAGCGCCGCACCCAAACCGACGCCTCCCTTAAGCAGCAACTTCAGCAGCTGGCCGAGTCGCAGGTCCAGCTCAGTAGGACGACCGGCAGCCTCGTGCAAGCCCTCCGTGCGCCGCAAGTCCGCGGCCAATGGGGCGAGATGCAGCTTCGCCGTACGGTCGAAATGGCTGGCATGATCAACCGCGTGGACTTCCTCGAGCAAGCCTCCGTCGACTCGGCCGATGGGCAGCGCCAGCGCCCTGATATGCTGATTAATCTGCCCAATGGGCGGCAGGTGGTCGTCGACTCGAAGGTGCCGCTCGCCGCTTACCTCGACGCTTTACAGTCGGACAATCCGGACGTGCAGAAAGAACGTATGATCGCTCACGCCCGCCATATTCGCGACCACATTAAGGGGCTCTCTGCCAAGTCCTATTGGACGCAGTTCGATAACGCACCCGAGTTCGTCGTTCTCTTTATCCCCAACGAAACGATCTTCAGCGCCGCGTTGGAGCAAGACCCGATGCTGATCGAGCAGGGTGTAAACAACCAAGTCATCCTTGCCACGCCGACTACTCTGATCGCCCTACTTAAGGCCATTGCCTTCGGCTGGCAGCAAGAGGCCATCGCTCGTGAGGCTAAGGAGATTGCCGCCCTCGGTAAGGAACTCTATGAGCGCATTGGCGTCGTCACTGGCCACTTCGCTAAACTCGGTAAAAGCCTCGACCAAACGGTTGGTCATTACAACAAGGCGATTAGCTCTGTCGAGAGCCGTCTTCTGGTGACGGCCCGGAAGTTCGAAGCCCTCGACAGTGCCGCCCCCGATCCACTCCCCGAGCCCGCCGCCATCGAAAAGCAGCCA
>JGI20153J14295_10002392_pt1 | contig 13479 bp, 10 predicted proteins | sample COG_03_FD_14295 | JGI IMG/M metagenome (IMG submission 14295) | reverse complement strand
AGTAGGACTTAACAAAGAATCGTTAAGTTCTATTTCTTTTTGTGAGTAGTTTTACCCCTATTATTTGTGAGATATTTGTGAGATGCCATATCTTTGAGTATGGCAATGCTAACATTCCAGAAGATATACAGGGTGAATCTTTCAGAAATATAGTAAATCAAAAAACAGCAAAAGGACGAGATGCTATATATTATACTTATTACGAATATCCGTCGGTACATATGGTTAAAAGACATTATGGGGTTAGAACTGAGCGGTATAAACTAATGCATTTTTATTATGATATTGACGAGTGGGAACTCTATGATCTTGAAAAAGACCCTTCTGAGATGCATAATCTTTATGGACAGAAAAAGTATGCAGAAGTCCAAAAAAATATGCATATTCGTTTAATAGAATTAAGAACACGATACGGAGACTCTGACTCCCTTAATCAAATGCACATAGAACGCTATTTGTCAGAAAGAAAATAGAAGCGAAACTAATTTATTTATTATCGAAAACTATTTTGGAAAGCTGAGATAGGAATCGATTAGATGATTCTCTCAGCTTGGAGTTGAGAACAAAAAATTACAGGAAAATAATGATGTTAAATAATACTATTTTAAAAAAAACCTTGCTTTTTTTAAGTTTAGTCCTCACTATTATGATTGCTAGTTGCAAACAAACAAAAAATATTGAAATCACTCAAAAAAACATTGTAGAAATAGCAGGTATGGTTTGGATTCCAGGTGGTACCTATGATATGGGTGCTTCAGAAGGTGACGGCATGGCGCTTCCTCATGAGAAGCCTAAACACACTGTGAAGGTCGATGGATTTTATATGGACGTTACAGAAGTCACCAACGCTGAGTTTTCTAAATTCATTGATGCTACTAACTATGTGACCACTGCAGAACGGCCTGTGGATTGGGAATTGATCAAATTACAACTGCCTCCAGGTGCTTCAAAACCTCATGACTCGTTACTTAGACCCGGTTCCCTTTTGTTTAAAAAAGCTAAGGAATCTATTTCCAATTTATATGACTTTTCTCAGTGGTGGAAATGGACAGTTGGGGCTAACTGGCAAGAACCTGAGGGACAAGGGAGTAGTATAGTTGAAAAAGATAATCATCCTGTTGTTCATGTGTCTTATGAAGATGCTATGGCTTATTGTAATTGGGCCGGAAGACGTTTGCCTACCGAAGCAGAATGGGAGTTTGCAGCTCGTGGAGGTAAACAAAATAATATTTATTTCTGGGGCAATTCAACTGATAAATTATCAAGCTACGTGAACAGTTGGGAGGGGGAATTTCCTGTGGATAACACCAAAGCTGATGGCTTTGAAAGGAGTGCGCCAGTTAAAACCTATCCATCCAATGATTATGGTTTGTATGAAATCTCAGGTAATGTTTGGGAATGGACCAGTGATTGGTATAGTATTAACTACTACAAAGAATGTTTAAGTACTTCAGTCACAAACAACCCTAGAGGACCAGAAAAGGCCTACAATCCCAATAATCCCTACATTGAAGAACGCGTTATTAGAGGAGGCTCATTTTTATGTAATGCATCTTATTGTGCTAGCTATAGGGTGTCATCCAGAATGGCTTCCGATCCCGGCACATCGTTGGAGCACTTGGGCTTTAGAACAGCTCTTTCACAAATAAAGGCAAGTCTTTAAACTCATCTATTTCAACTTGGGTAAAGTGTATTGTAAGGCCAGTTGTACAAAACTGTTTTTAAAGCTTGTTTTCATTATCTTGTATTTAAATCTAAATATATTTATTATGAAAAACATTAAAGACACATCTTTAAATTTATTTTTAAGATTAGTTACTGGAGGCATGATGTTTTATTATCACGGATTTGGTAAAATTACAGCAGGCACTGATAGATGGGATAGACTAGGGGGAAGGTTAAGTGAACTGATTAGATTAGATTTTTTAAGCATCCCCCTAGGGTTTATGGCTAGCTTTTCTGAGTCAATTGTAGCATTATTTATTATGATTGGTTTATTCACTAGACCTTCTGCCTTTCTTTTATTATTTACCATGTTAATTGCTTCTTTAAGTAATATAATTACTAGAGGAATTGATGGAAGCGAATTATCTCTTATTTATTTATTTTTAACTCTGATAATCTTTATTAATGGTTCTGACAGGTTTAGCTTGGATAGTGTTTTATTTTCTGGGAAAAAACATATATTTTGATTAGCCCAGTTTAGACACGGCGGTACTTGGGAATATTAACCTTGAACCTCCTTTTACAAAAGATAAATTTCTATCAAGTAGCTTTGACTCCCTCTAGTGTTTCATTGTTAGTAATATTTAATTTAATATTAAAATATACAAAACTGTTTTCAAAGCTTGTAAATAAAGGTCAAGTGGTAATGATTCTTTGTAGCCCTTACTTTAGCAGTTGCTTTTAGTGGGGGTTTTATTTTAAATCCCTGAACATACTGAAGATGATATGCCTGTGGTTTAAAATCCCAACCCCAAAACAAAAGTAGGTAATTAGAACCCAGCTATCCCTAGTGAAATAAGTGGTTTAGAGATATACGATTCATAGAATCCTTGGGATGTGGTTTTGCTTATAAAAGATCATATTTATCTATCACTTTTCATTCAAGTAAGTGCCATCTCCAAAAGTGAATATTTTAGAGGGAGTTCGTGCTTTTTTTAAAATCGTTTCCATCTTCTTTACCAAATTCGGGTGAGTATTGCTTAAATTATTTTCCTCGCCCGGGTCGTTTGATAGGTCATAAAGCTCCAAAGTAGCTTCAGTATTTAAAAGCACATTGTACTTTACTGCCTTCCAGTTTCCTTTTCGTACGGCTTGCCGTCCTCCCTTCTCATGAAATTCCCAGTATAAATATTCATGATTCAACTGATTTTTATCTCCTAATAAGGTGGGTAAAAATGATATGCCGTCCAAGTTATTAGGAACATCAGCCCCTGCAATTTCTGAAAATGTAGGAAAGATGTCCCAAAATGCAGATACATGATCTGTGAGAGTATTTGGCGCTATCTTTCCTGGCCAGCTAACGATCATGGGGACACGAATTCCGCCTTCGTATAAATCTCGCTTTAATCCCTTAAAAGGGCCATTGCTATTGAAATATTCGGGATCTGCACCAGCTTCCTGATGTGGTCCATTATCTGAAGTAAATACAATCACAGTATTATCTGCTATCCCAAGTTCTTCAACCTTATCCATAATCTCCCCTACTTGATTGTCTAATAATTCAATCATGGCTGCAAATGCAGCATGGGTTTCTTTTTGAGACCTATATGGGCCTTGGTTAAATTCTAGACCATCGTCTACCCCTATATATGCCTTTTCAGGAGGGTACTTACCCCTGTGGTTTAACATATATACTTCGGGAGCAGAAAGTTCGGCGTGTGGAATAATAGATGGGACATAGAGGAAAAATGGACTATTTAGATTATCCTCCATAAATTGTAAAGTTTTGTCGTGGATTAATTCAGGAGCATAAATGACATCTTCTTTCCCTTTATTTTCTTTAAGAACAATAGAATCCTGATTGGACCATAAATGATTAGGATAATAATTGTGCCCCATACGTTGGCAATTATAACCAAAAAAAGTGTCAAATCCCTGTTTTATTGGGTCTCCTTCAGATTTTGGAAAACCTAATCCCCATTTTCCGAATGCTCCAGTGACATAACCTTCTTTTTTTAGTGCTTCAGCAATCGTATAAGTGTTTTCTGGTATTGGATACTGCCCTTCGGGTTGTATCTCCTTGTTTCCTCTCACTACGGTGTGTCCAGTATGCATTCCAGTCATTAAAGATGATCTACTTGGTGCACAAACTGTGCTTCCTGAATAGTGTTGTGTAAACAGCATACCTTGTCTAGCCAACTTATCTATATTGGGAGTCGTAAATTTCTCTTGACCATATATACTTAAATCTCCATAACCTAAATCGTCGGCTAAAATATAGATTAAATTAGGCTTTGAATAGACTTTTTTTTCAGCCATTTTAATTTCCTTGTTCTTACAGGAATACCCTAACAGTATTGCAATAAAAAGAATCAGAAAGGATAATTGTTTAGAATACATGATTTTAGTTTTAATGAAGATTTTTTATTTTTCCGAGATATAGTCAGGATTCAATTCGGTTGGAATTGGAGCGTCTACTTTTACTTGCCAAGTTCTTAATTTCTCAAGTAATTCATGGACCTTTATCGGTTCTTTTTCAGCAATATTGTTTCTTTCTCCTGGATCATTAGGTAAATAGTAAAGTTCAACGCCTTGATCTTCAGAGTAGATATGTAGCTTCCAGCCTTCGAATAAAACTGTAGATCCTGGGCGAGTTCGAAATAAAGGATTTCGACCATCATCATTTAATTTATCAGAGCTCTGAAGATAAATTGGAAAATGCCAGAAAAAAGGTCTTGGTTCTAAACTATTCCCTACTAGAATAGGAACAATACTTTGACCATCCAATAGTTTTCCCTTCATCTCAATATCTAATATTTCTTTGAAAGTTGGGAAAAAATCAACATTGATAATTGGTCTATATGCGGAGATTCAAAATAGCCATCGTCCATAATACCAAGATCTTTCCATCCCAAGTCATCTGCATTAATATAAACCACATTTGGGCGATTATTTATTTCGTTTTTATAGTGACTTTTATCCTTATTCAAAGTAAAAAACAATCCAGTTAGTGCAATAGTTAGTTATACAAAAAATCTCATCTTTTAGTTTGAGTTTATTCGGTTTTGAATTTAAATATAAAAAACTCGGAAAAAGGGACAAGATTTTCTAGGTCTTGTCCCAAAAATAAGATTTTTTATCTGTAACCGTTATTGGTAGGGTCTGAATCCAACAACGCTGGATTAAGTATAAATTCTTCAGTTGGTATTGGTAACAATACGTGACGGGGCTTAATGTTTGGAGCGGGATCATAGACTCGGTATTCCGTATTCTTCACAACATCTAACAGTATGCCCCAGCGTATTAGATCCATACGCCTCTCTCCCTCAGCGGCAAGTTCCCATTTTCTTTCATCGTACATAGCCAGTCTAAAGTCGTCTTTTGATAGTCCGCTTAAAGGTTGGTCTGGCTCAAAGGCGCGTTCTCTAACTTTATTTATATATTGATAAGCACTTGTAGGGCCATTGAGTTCATTTTCTGCTTCTGCCGCCATTAAATAAACATCAGCGAGTCTGAAAATCAATTTATTATCAGCGTGATTGCCTCTTGGCGAATTGATTTGGTCTAAGTTCCATCTTTTTGGCATGTAAGGAAAATTCAATTCATAGCCCAGGTATTCAGTAGTAATATTTGAAGCCCTTCGTAAATCATCCAAAGGAAATTTCTTAACAAAATCAGGTAATGGAATTTGGAGACCGTATCCTGTAAAACCTTCATTTCTAGCAGCCAGAGCCGCGGATAATTCAGCCTTTTTTGAACTCTCTTTGGGTTCGTCTCTTATTCGAGGTGTAAAATGATCAACCCAATCATTTCCATAACCATGATCTTGTACTAAATCTTTACCAAAGTCAGTTGACCAAATGATCTCTTCGTTGTACTCATTATCCAGTCTAAAAACAGAGGCATATTCATCCAATAATCTATGAGGAGAATCATTAATAATCTCTAAGGATTTATCTCTTGCCTCTTGCCATTTGTTTTGTATTAAATAAATCTTTACCATAACTGTGGCGGCAACCCATTTGCTTACCTTTCCAAAATTATCAGAATTAATTGAAGATGGTAATGAAAGCTGAGCTTTCTGCAAATCAACTAAAATTTCATCCCTAATAGTTTTTTTATCCGTTCTAGGAAGAGCTTGGACTTCTGAAATGGGTAAGTTTTCCCTGTAATAAGGGACATCCCCCCATAAATTTGTTAAGTAATAGTATGCGTATGCACGATGAAAAAGGGTTTCGGCTTCTATAACGTCTTTATTCGCTTGAGAGATTACATCATTGAGTTCCAATTTGGATAAGATCGTATTACTATTTAATATTATTGAATACAGACCTTGCCACGTTTTCGGAGCTCCGCTGTTCCAATAGACTGCATCAATGGTGCTTTCGCTTAATGAATACGACATAATTTGTTCTACCTGCCCAAAATTCCTATTAGGGCCAACGATATCAGCACCGTTTTCCGTGAATCGGTACAAGCCGATGGAGCCGTGCAAATAATCCTGTCCCCAGGTATCATATAGTCCAACGATAGCTAGTTCAAACTCTTCAATCGTGTTGAAAAATGTATCTGGAGAAGTTATAGATTTTGGATCTTCCTCAAGATATGAGTCACACCCTATTAACATAGTGCCTATGACGAGGATTAATATATATTTGGTTATAAATTTCATGTTTTTTATTTTTTTAATTTATTTATTTTCTGGTCAATTCAAAATTTAATTCTGGTTCCTATCGAAATAGTACTAGCAGTGGGATATTGCCCATTGGAAAATCCTGTGGTAAGATTAGTCTCGTTGTCGTTCGTTCCACTATACTGACTTGTTTCGGGATCCTTTAATCTAAAATCTGATATTACGAAAAGGTTAGCGCCTACTAGGTAGACCTGTATTGCTTTAAAAGTCTTTAAACCTAGATCATTAACAGGGATATTATAGGCTAGTCTAAGACTCTTTAAACGCATATGTGATCCATCTTCTATCATTACAGAGTTGTTGTAAATTTCAGACAATGACGCCACCGAACCAGCCCTAGGTATGTCGGAATTTGAATTTGTTGGCGTCCAACGGTTTAGTGTCTCTTTATATTTTGTGAGTTCGGCTCTACCAAAATAGGCGGTTTGGGTAAGGCTATTAAAAACCTCGTTACCGTAAGTTCCTTGAAAGAAAAAGTCTAAATCGAAATTTTCAAAGGATATACTGTTGCCTATACCATAATAAAAATCAGGCTGTGGGCTACCCAATATCTCAAAATCAGTCTGTGTAATATTTCCATCACCATCTGTGTCTTTAAAACGTGGCCCTCCAACATCGTGATTCCCTTCGTAACCAGCTAGATCAATTTCTGCCTGTGACTTCCAAGTTCCAAGGTATTCAACCCCCATAAATACGGGGACAGTTTCACCAACAATTAGACGTGCTCCTGTACCTCCTTGACTTGCTGGGGTTGCCAAGTTAATGAAATCTACACCGCCTAGATCAGTTACCTTATTTCTATTTCCCGCTAAAGATAATGATGTTGACCATTTAAAGTTGTCATTAGAAATATTGATGCTATTTATTAAAAGTTCTAAACCTGTATTTTCAATACTTCCAATATTCTTAAGTTGGCTAACAAAACCTGTTTGTCTGGGCAATTGAGAGTTAAGGAGCAAATCCTTGGTCTTTTTTTGATAATAGTCTACCTCGATCGAAAGACGGTTATCGAAAAAGCCCATCTCTAAGCCAATATCAAGCTGCTTTGTGGTTTCCCATTTAAGATCAGGATTTTCTGGACGACCAAGTCTAACACCTGGATTTTCAGTAGCATTAAAAGACGTATTGGCCAAATCCAAAAGAGCTAATGTTCTGAATGAGGGAATGGCTTGACTACCAGACATTCCATAACTTGCTCTAAGTTTTAAATTGTTGAAAACCCCCAGGTTTTTAATGAACTCTTCCTCGGACAACTTCCAGGCAACTGCACCCGAAGGGAACATTGCATATTTATTACCAGGGGCAAAACGAGAAGAACCATCCATCCTACCCACTAACGTGAACAGGTATTTATCATTTAATGAGTAATTAATTCTACCCAACCATGAAATCAGTTGAAAAGAATTATAGTCAGACCCCACTCCATTTCGTGACGGGTCAGCTCCAAAGCTCATATTATTATACCCTGTAGCATCATTTGAAAGACCGTAGGATTCTGAAAAACTAGATTCAAATTCAGATTTCTGTATCGTAAATCCGGCCAAAACAGACAAATAATCATTTTCACCTATATCGGTGTTGAAGGTCATTGTGTTTTCATTAATATAACTAACCTCTAAAGAATTGTCAACCCTTGCGTCTCCACCATTACTTACAATAAGATTGTTTGGAAGAGCGCCTGGGTTAAATCTGTTCCTTTTAAAGTCATTGATTTGAGGATTAAATGTCGATTTAAATGTCATATTATCCCATGGCCTAAATTCCAAATAAAAGCTACTCAAAATATTGGTTATTTGGCTGTGATCTTCTTTTATATTCAAATCGGCTTCAAAGTTTGACGCTATCCCTCCAGTAATTGGATCTAAGGCAGTATAGTTTCCTAAATTATCAAAAATTGCTCTTGTTGGCGTTGTAGCTTGATATAGCTCGTCAAAATTGAATTTAGCGTTTTCTTGGCTTAACCTTGAGAGATTAACCCGCATACCAAACTTAACCTTCTCGGATAATCTAATATCCATATTGGTTCTAAAAATATGTTTTTTTATTCCAGAGGATCTGATAAGGCCGTCCTGATTGAAAGAATTAGCGGATATATAGTAATTCGTTTTTCGGTTTTCAGAAACTCCTGAAACAGATACATCTACATTGTTAATAGGTGCGGATCGACTTACTTGGTCTACCCAATTTACATTTGCAACTTCATTCAAATTTGCAAAGGGTAAAGCCGAGCCTCTAAATGCAGCATCTTCATTCGCATAAGAAGCATGCTCTGAGCCATTTAGAAAATCTATCTCAGTTAACATTGACTGCATACCTGTATAAGCGTTTATTGTTATATTTGGCACGCCAGGAGAAGCACTAGATCCACTTTTTGTAGTAACCAAAATTACACCATTTGCACCTCTGGTTCCATAAATCGAAACTGCAACTGCGTCTTTTAAAACATCAATTGACTTAATGTCGTTCGCGTTAATATTACTCAGGTTGTAATCTGTTCCAACAATAATACCGTCTATAACCCATAGTGGTTCATTGTTACCTTGAATCGAATTACCACCTCGAATACGTATCGTGGTCGCAGCTCCAGGTTCACCACTTATAGATGAAACCTGAACCCCAGACGCCCTTCCTTGAAGCGATTGATCCACTCTGGCAGCAGGTAAATTAGCTAGATCGTCTCCGTTAACTTTGGCAACTGAACCGGTAAGATCTTTTCTTCGAACTTCTCCATAGCCGGTTATAACTATTTCATCTAACCCCTCTGAATCAATTTCTAAAACAACATTTATCTTTGATCTTCCATTAATTTCTACTTCTTGAGTCTTAAATCCTAAATAGGAAAACACTAAGGTTTGTTCACCATCTGGTAAATTAATTTCATAGTTCCCGTCAAAGTCAGATGAGGTGCCATTATCAGTTCCAAACTCAACAATACTAGCTCCAGGAAGCGGATTACCATCTATGTCTGTAACGATCCCAGAAACTTGTAGTTTCTGTATATTAATTTCCTCTTTTATCGTTACTGGGATTTCTTCAATAATGATAATCCTATTTTTACGAGTAAAACTAAAACTATACTTGTCGCTAGAAAAACTTTTCTCTAATAGTTCGTTGGCCTTAATTGCTCCTTTTTCAAGATGTAACTTAGGAATTTTTTTAAAAAGGTCTTCTTGATAGATAAACGTATGTTTCGTTTGCTCTCTGAATAGATCAAAAATTTCATCGATTGTATAATCTTTATCATCATTGATTACGATTTTATCGTTTTGACTAAATACTTCGTTAGCAGAAAAACTGAAAACTGTTGTACAAAACAATAGCATAAAGGTTCTCATGATAAATTTTAATTTTTTTTTCTTTTTGTAGAAAAACGTATTTATAGTTTTAAATTGCATAATTTGCATATTAATTGGTTAGATAAATTTTTAATTAATTAATAATTTTAGGGGATAAAGTGTTTTACTGTCTAGGTATAACTTTGTTCCCTTTCTTTTTTACTCAATAATAATTTTCTTGTCTTTTATCTCATAGGCGTTAATGAATTTTGTTTTCATAATTACAGTTAGTATTTCTTCTATAGAATCATTTTTACTTAGTACTCCGTTAAATTTAACAGCTTTGTGTTCAATATTTTCGAATACAACTTCAATATCGTACCAACGAGCTAAAACAATCATTATCTCGTTTAAAGGCTTACTCTTAAAACTAAACAGCCCATCTCTCCAAGATACCTCACTATAAACATCAACCTCGTCAATTGTTAAAATCTTGCTTTTAATGTCTATTTTGGACTGCTGATTTGGCAATAAGATTTCTTTATGAGTAGCATTATTTACAACTACTTTCCCTTCAACCAATGTGGTGTAAACCATGGCTTCGTCTAAATATGCTTTTATGTTAAATTCTGTCCCAAGGACCTCAACTTCTTGACTTTTGTTTAGCACCTTAAATTTAGCCCCCTGATTATCTGTGCTTGGCGACACATCAAAGTAAGCTTCACCATAAATGAGCTCTACCTGACGGGTTTCATTTTCTCTAAAACTCACTGGATATTTTAATTGCGACTCTGAATTCAACCATACTTCTGTTCCATCAGATAGTTTTAGAGAGAATTGGCCACCTCTAGGAATGGTTAAATAATTATATTTAATTACTGATGGGTTACTCTTTGCATTTTGATATACAATTTGTTCACCATTACTATTTGCATTTTTTGTTTTAAAAGAAGCTCCTTTTTCTAATGATATTAAAGAACCATCTTCTAATGTAAGTGTTGCTTTGTCTTTACCCGGAACAATCGTATTTACAATTCTAGGAGTAACTTCCAGCGGAGTGTTTGATGTATTGCTTTTAAAAACATATGTTGTAGTTATTAAGCCTATAAAAATTGCAGCAACGGCGTATTTCCAGAATAGTAATTTCTTTTTTAAGGATGTTATTTTATCCTTCTGAACTTCTTTAATTATAGAGTGCTCAATCCGGTTTGCAACCACCTCGTTTAAAATTGGCTTTTCGTCTAATAGATCCAATACCTCTTCTACTGAAGGTAGTTGACCCGATTCTTTTATTCCCTGATAATAACTAACAACTTGATCAACTTCTGTTTTGGAACATTGGTTAAGAACAAATTTTCTTAATAAAACTTCAATATGGTCTTTTGACTGCATAATATACTTTGTTGTGTACATAATACAGATGAGGCTAGGGGAAGTACTACTCTAGGTTTGTTTTTTTTTAAATTTCTATTTTCACGAGGGCTTATTCGAGCCAACGAGATGATAGTAGTTTAATTAAACTGTAACATCCCCATGAGTTTGCAGAAATTCTCTAATAGTTTTTAAGGCTTTGCTCATTTGACCTTTTACGGTACTTACAGAAATGTTCAATTCCTTACTTATATCCTTGTGACTCATTCCATTATTACGAGACATTTCGAAAATAATTCTACGCTTGGGAGGTAATTGTTTTATAGCATTATTTTTTATAATCTCATAATCGGCCTCTGTTATTTTATCTTCAATTGGACTGTACGCCTTTTGGCTCGAATAAAATACTTCTTCTTTGAGTTTTCTATTATTAGCTACTTTACTAATAAGGTTGAATGTTAAGTTACGTGTTATCGTAAATAGATAAGACTTGAATGATAAATTAGTATCAAGTCTGTCTTTATGTAACCAAATATTTAAAAATACATCTTGAACAATTCCTTCTGCAAGTATTTGATTTTTAAGCATACTGACGCTATAACCATAAATATCATCACGATAAGTGTTAAAAAGCTTGTTAAATGCTTTTTCATTACCCTGCATGAGTTGCTTGATTAATAGTTTTTCGCTACGTATTAGACTATTTTTCAACGTTTTATTTTAAATAATATTCATTTAGTTATTAAATTCAAATCAAACTTTGTGTTACAATAATCTTGTTTCTGAAATTTGATTCAGAGTGACTATAATTTTGACTACAAAGTATAAAGTAAAGAATTATTTCCAAAAGTTGAGCAAAATGATTGGAAATTTCATCACGGAAATAATTAGTATGCTAATAATAAGCCAAAGGAGTTTATCAGTCGTATATCTCTAAACCCCCTATTTCACTAGGGATAGCTGGGTTCTAATTACCTACTTTTGTTTTGGGGTTGGGGTTTTAAACCACAGGCATATCATCTTCAGTATGTTCAGGGATTACAATACACTTTACTAAGAATGAAACAAGCTAATAATGAAGTAAGTGAAGACTTACCTTTGTTTGTATGATAGATTGGATTATTTGTCGGTATATTTAAAGAGCTAAAAAATAATACAATGAAAAAACTATAATGCAATTGCATAATCCATGCACTCTAAAGAATTAAATTGAGTACTTATAAAAACATAATTTGTAATCCCCCTGATGACAAAAACAAACGTTTTTTACTAGGGAAAAAGGGAAGTAATGAAATGCTAGCTATTGGATTAAATCCAAGTACAGCCAACGAAGATAATTTAGATCCTACCTCAAGAAATATTCAAGCCATTGCACAGAATAATGGATGTGACGGTTGGTGGTTGATTAACCTTTACGCCCTGAGGACTCCAAAGCCAAGTAATCTCCCGAAAAAAGTTAATCAAGTTATTGCAAAAGAAAACATTGAGTTTATTACAAAGCTCATCAATAACGATAATGATATATCTAAAATTCTTTTTTGCTGGGGAAACCATATAAATGATCACTCTTATTTAAAAAAACAAGCAGATCAAATAATTGCTACTCTAAAAGAATTAGACCTTAAGCCCCTTTGCTTAGGAAAAACATTAACTGGAAATCCCCTGCATCCAGCTCCTATGGTGGTTAATATATTTTTTGGAGGTGTTAATAATGTAGTCCTACAAAAATACTAATCATAAAAGTCAGTTTTTAGCCATTTTTGAGCAATTTTGCATCATTTTGATCATTTTTTTTGTTTTTTAGTCATTTTTTGCTCTTTTTTGAAATTCTAATTATTCAAATATCTGGAGGCAAAAGGTTATATATGAAAGGGCATTTTAGACCCCTAAATATTGAGCACTAAACAAACCCCTTTTAAAACCAGTATTGGCAGGGGTTTAAAGGTTAGGTGAGTCAATAAAAGCCAGTATGGGAGTTATACTCTTGAATTAGTCTAAAAAAATAAGATAAATAGCTAAAATCACAAATCCCAGAATTACTGAAGATGATATGCCTGTTATTGAACAGTAATCGTCCCTACCATTCCTCCGTTTGCTGAAACATAATAATCCATTTGTCCAAGAGAAACCATTGGAACTAAAAGTAAAAGAAGAAGCTTTTTCATATATCTTATTTATCAATACAATGTACAAAACTGTTCTTAAAGCTTTGTAGCCCTCTCTTTAATCTGTTGCTTATAGTGGTGGTTTTTTATGACTTGTATTCTTTTGTCAATTAACTCCAATACTGATGTAGCAGACAACGAAGAACTTCATTTGGTTCAATACGCCAACTGCAAAATAAATTGTTGGATTGACTAAAGCCATAAATAGACTAGAAGAAGCTTAACCATACAAGGGCATCGGGTCAAACGACTTATCACAATCACAATTTGAACAATTACAAGGGTCACAAGTACAGTTTTCACAACTCCC
>JGI20153J14295_10002367_pt1 | contig 13550 bp, 16 predicted proteins | sample COG_03_FD_14295 | JGI IMG/M metagenome (IMG submission 14295) | reverse complement strand
AATTGTTTTCCAACGGGTATTTTAAAATTAAAGATGCTTGAATTTTCATTAAAATTTGTGGAATAGATATTCACTAACCCAAAACTCACAAGAGCTAAATATAGGATTATGCTGATCCAATCGAGTCTGTATAAACTTTTATTCATTGATTGTAAAAGGTTTTCCCGAATAGGGTTTATCGTATTCGCTTGCCAAACTTCCTTCGACCATCCTTTTTTCAAGCCAAGAACGTTTCACTTCTTTATTGATGAATTGTTCGAGCATTAAACTAGCGATTGGTGCTGCCCATCTTCCACCCCAATAACCATTTTCTATAAAAACTGCAATGGCAATTTTAGGGTCCTCTTTAGGAGCAAATGCAATAAAAACCGAGTGATCGGTTAGTTGTGTTCTAACTCCATCAATTTTCAGTAAAATTCTCAGCAGTACCTGTTTTTCCACAGACTTCAATGCCCTTGATTCGGGCAATCTTTGCGGTTCCTCTCTCAATTACTTTATGCATACCATCAATTACGACTTCAAAATGTTCTGGATCAATACTGGTGTTTTTACGCAAAAAGTTTTGCTGAATTGAGTCACCAGAAACCGATCGAAGAAAATGCGGGGTGTAATAATATCCACGATTGGCTATGGCCGCAGTAAAGTTTGCAAGCTGAATGGGAGTAGTTAATACTTCTCCTTGCCCTATGGCATTTGAAATGATTGTAGGAGCCTTCCAACCTCCTTCTTTATACCAAGAGTTATAATAGGACGCATTGGGTATAAACCCTCTCTTTCCCACAGAAAGATCATACCCTAAATAATTTCCAAGTCCAAAACTTTTTAAGTGACTGTTCCATTGGTTTACGCCTTTGTCTGGAGTCTCGTATTTGTTAATTATTTTCTTGTAAGTGTTGGCAAAATAGGTATTACAGGATTGATAAATCCCTTTTAAAAGATCGTTACGAGAACCCCTTCTGCAATGGCATTCCATAAAAGCGCCACGGGCATAGAAATGACCTTTGTTGCATTTAAATTGTGTTTCGGGGGTGATGACACCTTCCTGAAGTGCAATTAAAGCATTGAGGGTTTTAAAGGGCGACCCTGGAGGATAAAGCGCTTGCAAGCCTCTATCAAATAAGGGTTTTGCTAAGGTGTCTTGGGCAAGTTTTCTGTAGTTTTTTGATCGATCCCTACCCACTAATAAATTGGGGTTGTAGGAAGGAGCACTAACCAAGGCAAGAATTTCTCCAGTCGAAGGTTCAATAGCAACAATTCCACCTCGTTTGTTCTGCATCAAGTATTCTCCATACTCTTGAAGGGTAGCATCTAGGGTTAGATAAATATTTTTGGCTACTTTGGGTTCTACGTCAAAGGTATTGTTTTTGTATTCTCCAATAATTCGATTGAATCGATCTTTTTGAAGAAAACGCTTTCCTTTTTCACCTCTTAACTCATTTTCATACGACTTCTCAATTCCTTGCCTTCCAATCAACTCCCCTTGTTGGTAGTAGGAGTCGTATTTAAGGTCATTGTTATTTACTTCACTTATGTAGCCCAATACATTAGCTCCAAAATTTATGCGGTAATCTCGGAGCGATTTTTTTTGGATAAAAAACCCTTCGTATTTCCACATTTGCTCTTGAAGTGTTGCGTAAGTTTCTTTTGAAATCTGGTTGACAATTACAGACGGAAGTCGCTTAGAAAACTGCCTTGCTTTTTTAAGACTTTTAATTAACTTCTCTTTAGAAATCCCAGTGAGTTCACAAAAGCTAAGCGTATCGAAGGGGATTACGTTTTCTGGAATGATCATGACGTCATAGGCTGGTTGATTCGCAACTAGTAATTTTCCATTGCGATCGTATATGAATCCCCGTTCAGGGTAGTCCGAAATTTCTAGAATTGCATTGTTGTCTGACAACCTCTGATATGAGGTATTGATTACTTGAAGTTGAAACAAGCGACTGATGAATAGGATGCCTATAATGAGGGTAAGTCCTGCCAAGAGTAGCTTGCGCATTAGTTTTTCTTTTTAGTGAGGTTAAGAGTAGCTAATAAAAGTATAAAAGTCAAAGCAGTATTGACCAATGTATTTCGTAAAATAAGTGTAGTATGAGTAACATCAAAGTAGGCTACACTTTGTAGAACAAATTGATGAATCAGAATCATCAAGCCAATGTATAAGGCTTGATTTCCCATGCGCGACTTCATACTGAGTAGGCTGTTACTATCGGAAATAATACCAAAAGAAAACCGGATGACCCATGGGCGAATGAAGCTAATCAATAAAGTTGCAATGGTGTTAGCACCCGAAGAGCTTTGCATTATATCCAAGACGAAGCCTAATAAAAACCCTAATAAAATTAAAAAGAATTGAGAACGGTCGAAGCGATAACTTATGATGAAAAAAAGATAGACTGATGGGCAAGAAAACCCAAAAAGATTAATATGGTCAAAGAGCAGAACTTGTAGCGTAACAGCAACAAAGAAGCCCAATAAAATACCTAAACTATCTTGTACCATCTTCGCTCTTTTTTTGAAGATCTATAAATTCAGATCGTTTTTTATTTTCAATTATATACACATGTTTTAGGTCGGTAAGATTATTCAGTAATGCCACCTCAATATTATAATAACCTCCAGATGTTGGGGTTTCTAAATCAATTATTGTACCAATAGGAATTCCTTTTGGGAAATAAGCTGACATTCCTCCGGTCTCTATGGTATCTCCAACTGCGATTGTATTGATTATCGAAACATCGGATAGCACCATTCGAGTGGGGTCATAGCCTTCCCAGGATAAGGATCCAAAAGCACCCTTACCTTGTATTTTAGCATTAATACTGAAGTCTTGATAGAGGATAGAAATTACACTTGAAAAATGTGCGCTGGTTTGTTTTATGATTCCGATGATTCCATTGGGGCCAACGACACTCATACCTTTTAAAATGCCATCCGAAGTTCCTTTGTCAATGATTATAATATTCCGGGCTTTGGCATAACTGTTTTTAACAACGGTTGCGGATCGAACCAAGTAATTATTCAATTCGGGATTTGTACTTTCGGAAATTAAATTTTCTGCTTGTTTGTATTGAAGAAGCTCTTGATGCAAAGCGCTGTTTTCAGCAAGGAGACTTTGGTTCGATTCGGTCAAACTGAGATACGACTTCGAATTGTTGATGGATTTAAAAATCCCTCCAGAAATGATAATCCCAAAACGCTGAAGTTTTGATTGGTGATAGCTGCTTCTATAACTCGAAAAAACGATGCCGATTCCCAATAGGAAAAGAAAGAGAAGTAAGTTCCTTTTTTGGATTATGATGTTTAAAATCCATTGCATATGCGAACTTATTTAATCAAGATCGTCTTGTAACGCTCAATGTTTTTAAGGACGATGCCTGTACCACGAACAACGGCTTGTAAAGGGTCTTCTGCAATATAGACAGGAAGATCAGTTTTGAGAGAGATTCTTTTATCTAACCCTCTGAGCATAGATCCACCCCCAGCTAAATAGATTCCTGTGTTGTATATGTCAGCAGCCAATTCGGGGGGTGTTTGCGATAGGGCTTCCATAATCGCATCCTCAATTCTAAGAATAGATTTGTCAAGTGACTTGGCAACCTCTCTGTAGGATACAATGGCTTGCTTTGGCTTTCCAGTCAAAAGATCTCTTCCTTGAACAGACATTTCTTCTGGTGGATTATCTAAATCTTCGAGCGCCGCACCAATAGTAATTTTTATTTTTTCAGCGGTACGTTCACCTACGTAAAGATTGTGTTGGCGTCTCATGTAATACACAATATCATTAGTGAATACATCTCCTGCAATTTTTACAGATTTATCACATACAATTCCAGACAAAGCAATTACGGCTATTTCCGTTGTACCTCCACCGATGTCAACGATCATGTTGCCTTTGGGTTGCTTGATGTCGATTCCGATACCGATTGCAGCAGCCATAGGCTCATGGATCAAATAAACTTCTTTTCCGTTTACACGTTCTGCTGATTCTCGTACCGCTCGCATTTCTACTTCAGTTATCCCAGAAGGAATACAAATCACCATGCGAAGGGAGGGGGTAAATAATTTTTTCTTGAGGGTTGGAATGCTTTTGATGAGCATATTGATCATCTGTTCAGAAGCATTAAAATCAGCAATAACACCATCCTTTAAAGGACGAATGGTTTTGATGTTTTCATGTGTTTTTCCTTGCATCATACTTGCCTCAAGGCCAATAGCAATTACTTTGTTTGTTGTTCGATCAATCGCTACGATGGAAGGACTATCTACAACAACTTTGTCCTTGTGAATAATCAGTGTATTGGCAGTTCCTAAGTCAATTGCAATTTCTTCTGTAAGGAAGTCGAAAAAACCCATAATTACGTATTTTATTTTGGTCTATCCCAAATGTACTAAAAATTAATGTTTAAAATGGCGAATTCCTGAGAATACCATGGACATTTTGTTGGCGTTACAGAAATCAACAGAAAGTTGATCCTTGATCGATCCTCCAGGCTGAATAACCGAACGGACGCCTGCGTTGAATGCAATTTCTACACAATCGGGAAAAGGGAAGAATGCATCACTCGCCATGACACAATTTTCAAGATCAAATCCAAAACCACTTGCTTTTTCGATCGCTTGTTTCAAGGCATCAACTCGTGAAGTTTGACCTGTCCCAGAAGCTAGTAATTGATTGTTTTTGACAAGAACAATTGTATTTGACTTGGTGTGTTTACAGATTTTTGAAGCAAATAAAAGATCTGCTATTTGTTGTTCACTGGGCGTGATTGTAGTAGCAACGGTTAAGTGTTCTTTACTGTCTGTGATCGAATCTTTTTCTTGAACCAAATATCCATTAAGACAAGTTCTTACTGAGTTTTGAAGTAATTCATTGCTTTTTTGAACGTGAAGAACCCGATTCTTTTTACTTTTCAAAATAGTTAGAGCATCAGCATCATAGGCCGGCGCAATCACTACTTCACAGAAAAGACTGTTGATTTTCTCTGCTGTTGCAGTATCGATTGTTCGGTTGCAAATCAAAACCCCTCCAAAGGCAGAAACAGGATCTCCAGCCAAGGCATCTTCGTAGGCTTGTAAAAGGGAAGATCGGCTTGCAAATCCGCATGCATTGTTGTGTTTGAGTATCGCAAAAGTTGGTTCTTCGTTTTGAAATTCTTGCATCAACTGTACCGCTGCATCGATATCCAAAAGGTTGTTGTATGATACTTCTTTCCCGTGAATTTGGTCGAGTAAGTCATTCAATGGCCCAAAGAAGCTTGCTTTCTGATGTGGATTTTCTCCATAACGAAGGCTTTTGGATTCTTGAATACTCAACTTCAAACTAGCGTCTTCCGATTCAGCATTAAAATAATTAAAGATTGCCGAGTCGTAATGAGATGAAACATTGAATGCTTTTGCAGCAAAATGTTTTCTGTCGCTCAAAGTGGGTGCCCCTTCTGATGCGTTTAATACATCTAAAAATTCAACATAATCATTTTTATCTGAAACACAAATTACATCAGCAAAATTCTTTGCAGCTGCACGAATCAAAGAAATTCCACCGATATCAATTTTCTCAATAATGTCTTGTTCAGAAGCTCCTGATGCTAATGTTTTTTCAAAAGGATAAAGGTCTACGATCACTAAATCGATTTGCGGAATTTCGTATTGTTTCAATTCCTCTTGGTCAGATGCTACATTTTGACGGTTCAAGATGCCGCCGAAAACTTTCGGATGGAGTGTTTTAACACGACCCCCAAGAATAGAAGGGTAGGAGGTGATGTCTTCTACAGCTACTACATCATATCCTAATTCTTGAATGAACTTTTCAGTTCCCCCTGTAGAATAAAGAGTCACACCAAGTGCGTCTAGTTTTTTAATAATAGGAGCTAATCCGTCTTTATCAAAAACAGAAATTAACGCGGAACCAATTTTGTGAGCTGAATTCATTTTAGGAAATATTTATAGAGATATTATTGGATGTCATATGATCGCTAATCAGTTGATTTACTTGTTCTAGTAAATAAACGTCAGTTTGGTCAAATGCGTTTGCAGTATTGGAGTCAATGTCGATTTGACCAATATTGGTTTGGTTCAAGAAAAGGGGGATTACAATTTCAGATTTTACATCAAGATTACAGGCAATATAATTGTCTTGTGCATGCACATCTTCAACTACAAAATTTTCATTGGAAACGGCCACTTGTCCACAAATCCCTTTTCCAAAAGGAATAACGGTGTGGTCGGTAGGAATCCCTGCAAATGCCTTCAAGTGAAGTGTCTTAGTTTCTGCTTTAGCAAAATAAAAACCGACCCAGTCATAGGTGTTGATTTCATGTTTCAACAGACTGCAGATCGCACCCAGCTTTGTTTCTAAGCTGGTGTCGTTGGAGCCTAGAATAATTGAAACTGCGGTCAGTAGTTTTTGTTGGTATTCCAAAGAGAAAATTGTTTTCACAAAAGTATTAAAATTTCTATCCAATGATTTGAATTTACATCTAATTTTAAATCAATTTATGAACTAAATAATGTTTACTTTTATTTCAGCAAAACAGAACAGCCTCAACAATTTAAAAGTTGGATCAAAAGCTCAAGTTTAAATGTTTTACTAATTAGAAAACAAGCGTATGAAACAGGAATTTATTATTACAGGGATGACTTGTGGAAATTGTAAAAAAGGTGTGGAAGAAAAACTGAATTCCATTCCTGAAGTAAGTGGAATTCTAGTAGACTTAAAATCGGGAGCTACAGCAATTGAAACGGAGCAAGCACTATCTTTTGAGGCTATTGAAGCTGTCTTGGGGAGTAAGTATACGGTTACAGATAGGAGGATCGAAACGTCTAAATGGAAAGCCTTATTTCCTTTAGGGCTTATTTTTTTATATGTTCTACTAGGAGCTATCTTTTTACAACTCCCTAACTTTAGTCGTTCTGGTTTTATGATGGACTTTATGGGATTGTTTTTTGTTGTTTTCAGCTTCTTCAAGTTTTTGGGCTATCGTTCTTTTCCAACTTCTTTTGCAACTTACGACCCGATCGCAAAGGCAATTCCAATTTATGGATGGATTTATCCGTTTATAGAAACTGCTTTGGGATTGGCTTTTTTGTTTCAGTTTGAGGTAACAATCGCTTTGTGGGTAAGTTTGTTTGTTTTGTCGGTTACAACTCTAGGAGTACTCCGATCCTTACTTAATAAAAATAAAATTCAATGTGCTTGTTTGGGAACCGTCCTAAACCTGCCGATGACTGAGGCTACACTAATTGAAAATATTTTGATGATTTTGATGGCTTTGGGTTTACTTTTTGGCATTGCTTAGTTTTAGTTGTATATTTGCCAGACGATTCTGTATATGAAGCAATTGAAAGTCATTTTATTACTCCTCCTGTTTGTCCATTCCAAAATGGGGATGGCACTCAACTTTCATTATTGTGGAGATCATTTAGCTGCCATATCGTCTGCCTATAGCCCCAAAGGCTGTGGGATGGAAATGAATAAAAATCAAAAGACGGATAAACTTTCATTTTCCCAAAAAAGTTGTTGTGCAGATGCACTTGAAATATTTCAAAGCACTGAGGATATAAGCATTGCGGATGATGTAAAAGGATTGGATTTAGATTTCCTTAGCTCTCCAATTCAGGGGATTCGTAAGTTAGCTGTGTTGGCCAACAACCAAAAAACTCAGCTTTACAAAAGACCACCACCACTTCAGAGGCGGCTTTTTAACTTGTATGGTTCTTATGTGTTCTACGAGTAAATCATTGGATAATACCCTATTCAATCGATTTTAGTACACAATGAATTTATATAATATATCATGAGAAATTTATACCTATTTATAATACTACTTAGTTGGTCCGTTCAGTCGCAACAACAACTTACTGGACAAATTAAAATTAAAGAAAACACTACCGAATCTCCAATAGAAGGAGTGAATTTGATTTGGCTGAATACTTCAATGGGAACCATTACAGATCAATCGGGAAATTTCAAACTTTCGATGTCTCCCAATTCGAATAAATTAGTAATCAGTTATCTTGGATTCAAAACAGATACCTTAGTCATCTCTAGCCCCAAGATATTGACCCATACACTTCTTCCAAATACAGACGACGCCTTGGATGAAGTTACTCTAACAGAAAGACGAAAGGCCATACAAAAATCGTATTTAGAAGCTCAAAATATCATTCGAGTTTCTAGCGAAGAATTACTGAAAGCGGCATGCTGTAACCTTTCTGAAAGCTTTGAAACCAACCCTTCTATTGATGTCAATTTTGCAGATGCATTGACCGGGACAAAGCAAATTAAAATGTTAGGCCTTTCCAGTCCGTATTTATTGATTTCTGAGGAGAATATTCCGATGGTTCGAGGCGCTTCTCAGATTTACGGTTTAACCTTTACTCCCGGTACTTGGATACAAAGTATTCAAATAACCAAGGGCGCTGGAAGTGTAGTAAACGGTTTTGAGAGTATCGCAGGACAAATTAATACTGAAATTCTGAAACCGTCGTTGGACGCCCCATTTTTATAAACGCCTATACCTCTGTCAATGGGAGGCAGGAATTCAATGCCCATTTCAACACCAAATGGAGCGATAAGTGGAGTGCGGGTTCCTATGTTCATGTAAACCAACGGACGCAGAAATTTGATAATAATGCCGATTCTTTTTTAGATGTTCCGATTTCGAAACAAATAAATGTCTTGAATCGATGGCAATATACCGATGCAACCAAAGGTTGGGTAGGATTCGCAAGTCTTCGATTTTTAGATGATCAAAAACAAACAGGCTCAATCAATTTTGATCCAGAGTCTCATAGAAATACTACTGTATTTTGGGGAAGTGAAATAGAAACCCAACGCCTTGACGCTTCCTTAAAAATCGGCTATGTATTTCCAGAAACACCTTACCAGAGTTTTGGTTTTCAGTCGGCATACAGTAATCACGACCAAGACTCTTATTTTGGACTGAGACGTTACGATATTAAGCACAAGAGTTTTTTCACAAACCTGCTGTTCAATTCAATCATCTCGAACACAAAAAATAAATTTAAAACGGGAATCAATTTTTCTTTTGATCAATATAACGAACGTGTTGACTTAGTAGATTACCAGAGGCGAGATGAGGTCATTGGAGCTTTTTTTGAATACAGCTATGATAGTTTAGATAAGTTGAATATTACAGCGGGAATACGATTAGATGCACATAATCGATTGGGTACTTTTGTCACACCGAGAATTCATTTGCGTTATAATCCATGGGAACGATCTGTGCTAAGAGCTTCGGTTGGTAGCGGAAGAAAAGTAGCGAATATTTTTGCAGAAAATCAGAAATTATTCGGAACAAACCGCTTGATTCAGTTGGTAGAAAATGGTGGATCTGTCTATGGACTTCGCCCTGAACGAGCTTGGAATTACGGATTGAGTTTTAGACAAGGCTTTACTTTGTTACAAAAACAAGGAGATATTACCGCAGATTTTTATAGAACACAATTCGAAGATCAAGTTGTGGTCGATTGGGAGCAGGCTAACCACATTCGATTTTATAACTTAGAAGGCTCGAGTTACGCCAATAGTTTTCAGCTTGAATTGGATTACGAACCTTTTGAAAACACAGCTTTACGTTTGGCGTATAAGAATTACAAAGTCAAAACAACCTATGGTACACAAACCTTGCAAAAGCCTTTACAGCCTGAGGAACGTTTCTTTGCCAACTTTGAATATCGTTTTGAAAACGAAGAAAAAGGTTCCCAGTGGAAAACTGATTTCACCTATCATTTTGTAGGAGAACAGCGGCTTCCTTCCAACAGTAGGGATGGAGCAGGTTTCGCATCAGAGTCCTATGGTTTGTTAAACATGCAAATTACACGTGTTTTTTCAAAGCAATTTGAAGTATATTTGGGAGGTGAAAATTTGGGGAACTACAAACAGTTGAATCCTATTATTAGTGCTGATGATCCCTTTGGCTCAACTTTTGATACTTCGTTGGTATATGCTCCGATTTTTGGAAAAATGTTTTACGCAGGACTGCGTTTTAAATTAAATAATACAGAGAAATGAAAAAAATAATTATACTTCTAATTACACTATTACCTGTGCTTGGATTTGCTCAAAAGGCTAAAAAAGACATTCAGAAAACCAGCTTTGAAGTGAACGGAGTTTGTGGCATGTGTAAGGCTCGTATTGAAAAGCAAGCCTTTACGATCAAAGGTGTAAAATCGGCTACTTGGGATATTCCTTCACACCAATTTTCGGTTATTTACGATGCCTCAAAAACCAGCCTTTTGAACATCCATCAAGAAATTGCCACTGTTGGACACGACACTCCCTTGGCTACTGCGCCAGATGAGGTCTACAACAGTTTGCATATGTGTTGTATGTACGAGCGTGTAAGCAAAGAATAACATTACGTACAATTTAAGCGAATATTGATTTCTTTAGTCTAATGCTTTAGACTAAAGCTTCTATCTAAAATAATAATTGAATAATGGAAAAAAATACAGGATTCTATTTTAGAATCATACATCGGTATTTAGGATTTTATTTGGTTGGTATTATGGCGGTTTATGCGATCAGCGGGATAGCAATGATTTTCAGGAATGACGATACTTTTAAAATTAGCAGTGAAGTAGAAACTACGCTGCCCATTAACCTAGACGAGGTTGCTTTAGGGAAAGCACTTAAAATTAAACGCCTTGCTATTGAAAAAGTAGAAGGCGACCAATTGATTTTTAAGGAAGGGACCTACAATCAGGCAACGGGTAAAACCGTTTACCTTAAAAAAGAGCTTCCTTATATCCTTGACAAGATGGAGCATTTACATAAAGCAACAACCAACAGCCCTATTTATTGGTTGAATATATTCTTTGGAGTATCGCTTTTGTTTTTTGTAATTTCCTCTTTTTGGATGTTTTTGCCGCATAGCTCTGTTTTTAAAAAAGGGATTTACTTTACGCTCGCTGGAATACTAATGACCTTACTTATTTTATTTGTTTAGATTACGCTTTGGAGTATAAAAAAAAGCGATCCATTGGATCGCTTTTTTATTTTTCACTAGGTATATAATTACATCATGCCCGGCATACCTCCACCCATTGGTGGCATACCACCGCCAGCTGGAGCATCTTCTTTGATGTCCAAGAGGGCACATTCGGTTGTTAAGATCATTCCAGAAACAGAAGCTGCGTTTTCAAGAGCTACACGTGTAACTTTTTTAGGATCAATAATCCCTTCTGCAAGCATATCTACAAAAGTTCCGTTTTTGGCATTGTAACCAAAGTTTTGATCTCCTTCGAGGACCTTAGAAACAACAACAGACCCTTCTCCACCAGAATTCTCTACGATGATACGTAAAGGGGCTTCTATAGCTTTCTTGATGATTTGAATCCCAGTAGCTTCATCTGCATTGTCACTAGCAAGATTGTCTAAAACTTTTTTAGCATTCAGTAGAGCAACTCCACCACCAGCAACAATACCTTCTTCTACGGCAGCACGAGTAGCATGGAGTGCATCATCGACACGATCTTTTTTCTCTTTCATTTCAACTTCAGAAGGAGCTCCTACATAAAGAACTGCAACACCACCCGAAAGTTTAGCTAAACGTTCTTGTAGTTTTTCTTTGTCGTAATCTGAAGTAGAATTTTCAATCTGAGATTTGATTTGACCTACACGACCTTCGATTGCCTCAGCGGATCCAGCACCATTAACAACAGTTGTATTGTCTTTATCAATGGTTACCTTTTCGGCAGTACCGAGCATTTCTAGGGTAGTGTTTTCAAGTGTATAGCCACGTTCTTCTGAAATTACAGTTCCCCCTGTAAGAATAGCAATATCTTCAAGCATAGCTTTACGACGATCGCCAAATCCAGGTGCTTTTACTGCTGCAATTTTCAATGCTCCACGAAGTTTGTTTACTACAAGTGTAGCTAGCGCTTCTCCATCAACATCTTCAGCAATAATAAGCAGCGGTTTTCCCGTTTGAGCAACAGGCTCTAGGACAGGTAAAAGATCTTTCATTGCTGAAATCTTTTTATCGTACAACAAAATATAAGGACTTTCTAAGTCAGCTTCCATTTTTTCAGAATCGGTAACGAAATAAGGGGATAAATATCCTCTGTCAAATTGCATTCCTTCAACAACATCTACATAAGTATCCGTCCCTTTAGCTTCTTCAACAGTAATTACACCTTCTTTACCAACTTTTTCAAATGCTTCCGTAATCAAACCACCGATAGTACTATCGTTGTTCGCTGATATACTTGCAACTTGATGAATTTTTTCAGAAGAACCCCCAACTTCAGTAGCAATCGCGTCTAATTCAAGAACGATAGCTCCTACCGCTTTATCAATTCCTCTTTTAAGATCCAATGGATTGGCTCCAGCAGCTACATTCTTTAGACCTTCCTTTACAATTGCTTGTGCTAGAATTGTTGCCGTTGTTGTACCATCTCCGGCTAAGTCGTTTGTCTTTGAAGCAACTTCTTTTACCATCTGAGCGCCCATGTTTTCTAGGGGATCTTCAAGTTCAATTTCTTTTGCTACACTAACTCCATCTTTGGTTACTTGGGGCGCTCCAAAAGCTTTGCCAATAATTACGTTACGTCCTTTTGGGCCTAAAGTAACTTTAACTGCGTTTGCAAGAGCATCTACTCCTCTTTTGATACCATCTCTAGCATCAATATCAAATACTATTTTTTTAGCCATTTTAATTTTATTTTTTGGTTAAACAATTGCAAGAATGTCGTTCTCTTTCATGATCAAAAAATCTTTTCCGTCATGTTGAAGTTCTGTTCCGGCATACTTTCCATAAAGTACGGTGTCACCTACCGATAGGGTAACGGGGTTCTCTTTGGTTCCAGGACCTACAGCAACAACAATTCCTTTTTGAGGTTTTTCTTTTGCAGTGTCGGGAATGTAAAGACCCGAAGAAGTTTGGGTTTCTGCAGCAGCAGGCTCAATAAGAACGCGATCTGCTAAAGGTTTAATGTTGATTGTACTCATAATGTCTGATTTATATTAGAATTTTCATAAAGCTATTTTCATAAATTATGCCAGTCTATTCCTTGTCAGTTAAGACAAAAAAAAATGCCAGCTTGTCAGGAAGCTGGCATTAATATGTCTAGATAAATAGTGTTTTTATTCTATAGCAGCTGGTTCTTCGGAATCTGCTGGTACTTCAGGAGCCACTTCTTGAATTACCTCAGGAATAGTTTCTGTTGAAATTTGTTCGAGTGTATTACCATCTAATAATTTTGACTCTGCATCAACATTATTTTGACCTGAATTTAAACTGAAATTTGAAAGTAAAATAAGCACCAATAAAAGTGTAGCTAAAACCCAAGTACTTCGATCTAAAAAATCAGTTGTTTTTTGAACTCCTCCCATTTGTTGAGCTCCACCTCCGAAAGACGAAGAAAGTCCTCCTCCTTTTGGATTTTGAACCATTACTACAAGTATAAGAAGGAAACACACTACTAGGATAAGTGCGATAAAAATTGAAAATGTACTCATTGGATTATTTTATTTTTGTTGTAAATCTTTAATAGCTTTGATTTGGTCTGCAAAGAAACTATTT
>JGI20153J14295_10002361_pt1 | contig 13578 bp, 12 predicted proteins | sample COG_03_FD_14295 | JGI IMG/M metagenome (IMG submission 14295) | reverse complement strand
AGCGAACCCGCCACGGTCACCGCCGACTTATCCATCAGCCACGAAGCCATTCAAAAAGCCTCTAGCGCCTTAGCCGCAGAACAAAAACTACAGCAACAGACCGGCGCAGTGCACGGCGCCGCCTACTGCAACCAGCAGGGCGAACTATTGCTAGTGCGCGAAGATGTTGGTCGCCACAATGCCCTCGATAAGCTTTTGGGAGCCCTGGCCAGAAAAGGTCAAGAACAAAACCAAGAACAAAACCAAGAGCCAGGCTTTGTATTGGTCACCAGCAGAGCCAGCTATGAAATGATCGCTAAAACCACCAGTGCCAATATTCCACTATTAGCCGCAGTCTCAGCCCCCACATCTCTTGCTATAGAACTGGCCGAGAAAAGTGGCTTAACCCTTGTTGGCTTCACCAGAACCGGCCGCCATGTGGTCTATGCCAATGGCCAACGAATTCACTAAGAGAACAACCATGTCAGACTCAAAACTTCAGCGTCTCGTTAGTCAGGTCAACCAAATTGCCCTCAACATGAGTGCCAATGGCAGCGATGAAATGGTCGCCGATCAAGTAGCCCAGCATCTGGAAAAGTTTTGGGCACCGCCGATGAAAGCGCTTATTACTGAACAACCAGTGGAAGTGGATATTGGCTTGACGACGATAGGGCAGAAGGCGGTACAGAATTTGTTAACAATTCAGGAAGCAAAACAGGCTTAACGCCTGCTTTCAAAGTCGTGTATCTAAAAAGCCGCTGTAATTTCGAGCGAAGCTTATTATCTTGATTCTGAATAAAATGCTCGTCGTTTCCTACACTCGTGATTCGTCTCCTTGACATACCATATATAGTATATCTATCCTAAGCAGTATGTGGGAAATCTATGAGCACAGGAGAGTGCCTCGGGAGCTTAAAAAGTTGCCGCTAGATGTGCTCCAACGATATGAGAAGTGGAAGGACATCATCGCGATATCGGGACCCGCTGGGTTGCGTCTTATTCGCGGTCTCAATGATGAGCCTCTTCGTGGAGAGTGGCATGGCTACAGGTCTTCAAGGCTTAATCGCCAATATCGTGTGATCTATAAAATTGAACGGCAACAGGTGTTAGTCAAGGTCGTAAAAGTAACGCCCCATGACTACAGCAGGAAATAAACATGGAAAATTTTAACAAAGCTAAAAAGAATCTCGATTTGTCAGTTGGCGAATCTGTGCGGATAGTTCGAGAGCTGCAGGAGCTCAGTCAAAACGATTTAGCGCAACTTACAGGCATTCCTCAATCAACCATATCAGCGATTGAGAACAATAGGATTCGCCTTGGAGTAGAGCGCTCTAAAGTGTTGGCCCGAGCACTGCATTGCCATCCTGCAGTTTTGGTTTTTCCAGGTTGGGATAATACTGAGTTTGAGGCGGCGTAAGGTAGAATTGAAATCCTGAGAAACTTAGCGACGTGAGGCATAAGAGCTAAGGCATCGGTTAACAAGGCATTGAATCGCTACTTAATATCAACCAACCGCAAACAAAGTTCATTTAGAGCTGCACCCCTTTAAACTCTAACCACACACCTCCTAATTTTGACCACTACACTCTGTCATCCCGACCGAAGTGGAGGGATCTCATCCACCAAGCAACCACCATTTCCAAGCGGAGTGGGTGCCGCTTGACTAAGCTTATAGCGTATTCGTTATCTGGCTACTTGGCATTGGGGCATCTAAGTTCGCGTTAAGCCATCATGGGTAGAGAATCTGTCTTCAGATAAGGAAAACTAAACCATACCCTCAACGTTTTTGGATATGAGAAATAGCTAATTCGAAACTCAGACGTTGAGTCCAGTATAAAAAGGAATTTATTGAAAGGAGTATATTATGGCAAATGAAGGCTACCACGAACCCATCGACGAACTCACCGACGCCACAAGAGATATGCATCGCGCAATTAGCTCCTTAATGGAAGAGCTCGAAGCCGTTGACTGGTATAACCAGCGCGTAGATGCCTGCAAAAATCCTGAGCTTAAGGCCATACTTGAGCACAATCGCGATGAGGAGAAAGAACATGCCGCCATGGTGCTGGAATGGATAAGGCGCCAGGACTCGTCTTTCGATAAAGAGCTCAAGGACTACCTGTTCAGCGATAGAGAGATCGCGCATAAATAGCTAGGCCAGTTACTATTACCCAGCCCTTCCGAGTTGTAGGCATCCATTACATCTGGGGGGTTGGGCAACTCCCCTGTTTTTTACATGTAAATTCATATAGCCGAGACTATAATCCTGTCTTCGCTTTTATCGTCAGCAACTGAGACTGAAATACAGCTGGCGCTTTGCCTAACCATGCCGTCTTATAATCGCCAAAAGCCGCCAAACCATTTGTTATCCAGCATAGAGCAACCATCAAGGACCCAACCGTGACCAACCCACTTTTAGAAACTCATGAACTGCCTCCATTCACCGCTATTTGTGCGGAGCATGTGGAGCCAGCTATCGAAAAGTTGATCGAGCAAAATCGCACTGCCCTCGACGAACAGCTTTCCGAGCTTGAAACAGTCACTTGGGAGGCTCTTATTGAGCCAATTGACAGGCGCAATGAAATGCTCAATCAAGCCTGGTCACCGGTAAGTCATTTAAATAGCGTGTTAAATTCTGATGCGCTGCGAGAAGCCTACAATAATTGCGTGGGTAAATTAGCCCAGTGGGGAACTGAAACTGGACAAAATGAAACCCTGTTTCAGGCCTATAAAACTCTCTCAGAGAGCGAGGAATTTGCCGCTTTAACCCAGGCTCAACGCCACAGTATCAAGCTGGCGCTACAGAGTTTTGATCTTTCCGGCGTCTCACTGCCAAAAGATAAAAAGCAGCAATTTTCCAGATTAACCCAACGATTAGCCGAACTTAGCAGCACGTTTGGCGACAATATTATGGATGCCACTCAGGCTTGGAATCTACTTATCACCGATGCTGAGGAACTGGCTGGCGTCACCGATAACTCCCTGGCGCTTCTCGCTCAAGCTGCTGCAGAAAAAGATCAGAGCGGTTATTTATTGACCCTCGATCAGCCCTGTTTTATCGCCATCATGACCTATGCTGACAGTCGCTCATTGCGCGAAAAAATGTATCAGGCATTTACCACTCGCGCCTCTGATCAGGGTCCCCAGGCCGGGCAGTGGGATAACAGCGCGATTATTGATGAGACATTAAAACTGCGCCATGAACGGTCCCAAATACTTGGCCTAGGTAATGCCGCCGAGGTGTCACTGGCACCGAAGATGGCCAGTTCAACTGCCCAAGTGATGAGCTTTTTAGATGACCTTGCCAAGCAGGTTAAGCCTCAGGCAGAAAAAGAGTTTGCCGAACTCTCAGCCTTCGCCAAAACAGAGCTGCACATCGATGAGCTCAAGGCGTGGGATATTGCCTATGTATCCGAGAAACTCCGCACTCAGCGCTACGCCATCAGTGTTGAAGAGCTGCGCCCCTGGTTTCCCGTCGAACGGGTTCTAAGCGGCCTCTATAACATTGCCGGACGCTTATTTGATATCAGCATTGAAGAAGATACCCGCGCCGATTTATGGCACAAAGACGCTAGGTTCTACCGTATCTCGCGCGATGGCCAGGTGATTGCGAGCTTCTATCTGGATCTGTATGCCCGCGAAAAGAAGCAGGGCGGGGCATGGATGGATGTCTGTAGATCACGACGCAAGTTGGTGGATGGCATCCAGCTTCCGGTTGCCTACCTCACCTGCAACTTTACCCCGCCGGTTGACGGCAAACCGGCTCTACTCACCCATGACGAAGTCACAACCCTGTTCCATGAGTTTGGCCACGGCCTGCATCATATGCTGACCCAGGTTGAGGTTCTGGAAGTCTCCGGTATCAACGGTGTTGCCTGGGATGCGGTAGAGCTGCCCAGCCAATTTATGGAGAACTGGTGCTGGCAGGAAGAGAGTATCGAACTTATATCTGCTCATTTTGAAAGTGGCGAAGCGCTACCCAAAGCGATGTTGGATAAATTATTAGCGGCGAAGAACTTTCAGTCAGGTATGGCCCTGGCACGTCAGCTGGAGTTTGCCATCTTCGATTTCCGTCTGCATCTAGAGTACAACCCGAGCAACCCACGCAGCCCCCAAGAGTTGATCAACGAAGTGCGCGAGCAAATCGCAGTGATTAAAGCCCCAGATCACAATCGCTTTCAAAATGGCTTTGGGCATATTTTTGCCGGGGGTTATGCGGCTGGTTATTACAGCTACCTCTGGGCCGAAGTGCTGTCTGCCGACGCCTTCTCGCTATTTGAAGAGCAGGGTATTTTCGATCAAGCCACCGGCGATAAATTCCGCGCCGCAATTCTCGAAAAGGGCGGCTCAGATGACGCCATGAACCTGTTCGTTCAGTTCCGCGGTCGCGAGCCGTCTAATGAGGCATTGCTGAGGCACCGTGGGATTTTCTAGCAAATAGATTGTTGGATGTGTCATTTTTATGGCTGGCACCGATGTTGTGATCAACTCAAATATACTTGCAGGCAAGGGTGAGATGAGTAATTAATGCGGACATCGGTATTATTTAGACTACACTTAAAGGACAGGATAAATTGAGTGTAATTGATGATGGTTGGCGCCGAGACGCTGAATAGAATGTTGGTTTAAAGCTACAAGGAGGTAGTTTATGGCAGAATCTGCACTGTCAGTATTTGTTAAAAAAGCCCTTGCATCTGGGGCATCCATTGCCGCCATCGAGCGAGATTTATTTGAAGCTGGTTGGTCTAAAAGGCAAGTGTCAAAAGCCTTGGGCGAGTTTTCACCTGCGGGCCTGGGGACACAGGCTCCCAAACCAAAACCCGAGTTTCGAGTGCGGGAAATATTCCTCTATACAACCATGTTTATCACGCTTTACCTGAGTAGTTATCATCTTGGCAGCTTGTTTTTTCAGTTTGTGAATCTCATATTTCCCGACGCCAGCCATACAGATTATGGGGAGATTATTGGTCGCAATATCCGCTTTAATGTGTCGGCTTTACTGGTGGCCTTTCCCGTTTTTCTCTTGGTCGCGGTAAAAATTGCCAAGCATATTCAGTTTGAGCCGTTGCAACGTGCATCTCCAGTAAGAATCTGGCTGACCTACCTAACTCTGGCTATCGCCACCTGTGTTCTTGCGGGCAATTTTATCGCTCTTTTGAATAGTTTTTTAACTGGCGAGCTGTCAATTGCGTTTATTTTAAAAGTCCTGATTGTTGCTGGAATAGCTGGTGGACTGTTCTCATACTACCTCTGGTCAATACGCACAGATACTGAGTTAACTGCTGAATGGTAGTGAATAATTGGGTTCGCCTGAATGCTTTTATCACCGGCGCGATAAAAAATATCTCAAAGTTCTAGTATTTTGCTCGATGGGCGGATTTTATTTGATAATTTCTAGGGTAAATTCTTAGAAGAGCCTTCAATAGTATTATTTTAGCCTAAGCTTACAGCATGTTAGTGCATATTGGTTTCAAGTCATTATCGAAGGCTTGAGACCTGTGCAGAGACGTAAGGCTGAGTAGTTTAGAATGGAGACTCACTATGAAGGTGCCAGAATGTCCTCCAAACGAGGTAGCACGGCTTCAGACCCTCAGATCACTCGATATATTAGATACCCCCCACGAAGAACGATTTGACCGCTTAACGCGCATGGCAAAACGGCTTTTTAATGTGCCCATTGCGCTGGTGAGTTTGGTCGACGAAAACCGACAGTGGTTTAAATCCTGTATTGGCCTCAGGGTATCCGAAACCCCCAGAGATATTTCATTCTGTGGCCATGCCATTCTTGGTGATGACGTTTTTATTATTCCCGACGCGGCGGCTGACGAACGCTTTCAGGACAATCCGTTGGTGGTTGGTGAGCCGAATATACGCTTCTATGCCGGCTGCCCCCTGCGTGCCCTAAATGGAGCGCATATGGGCACGCTGTGCATAATTGATAACAAGCCCCGAGACTTCAGCGAGCATGACCTCGGTGCACTAAAAGATCTTGCGGCAATGGTCGAGCAAGAGCTCGCCGCACTCGAGTTAGCGGTACTCGATGAGCTGACGGAGATTTCTAATCGACGGGGCTTTATTACCTTAGTTAGCCATGCTATTCGCATGTGCGTGCGGCAAAAAATGTCTGCATCCTTGGTGTTTTTTGATCTCGACAAATTCAAATTAATCAACGACCGCCATGGCCATATTGAGGGCGATCGAGCGCTGATAACATTCGCTAAAATCTTGCAAAAAACCCTGCGCGACTCAGACTTGGTAGCACGCATTGGTGGCGATGAATTTGCCGCATTGCTTTTGGATACCCCCAAAGCCTCGGCGCTGGATGTAATCCTAAGACTGCAGGCGAGACTAGATGTCTACAATGACAAGTCGGTCCATGATTACACCATCGACTTTTCCTTTGGCGTGGTGGACTTTGACCCCCAGGTACATGCGGACGTCGAAGCCTTACTCGCCGATGGTGATGCACTAATGTATGAGTGTAAGCACGGTAAGAGTTGACCCAGCTTAGTGCCGCAGCTCATTTGGCATTGGCGTGGCCAATATTATGTTCCTAGGCGTGGACTCGGTCTATGGCTTTGAGAGCGACAGGGTGGCGGGTGGCAGCGGTCCAGCTATTGGGGGTTTCCCAGCCTAGGGTGAATAATTTGCTAATAGGGCAGCTTGATCTTTTAGCTACAGGTAAACAGCGCCATTCGGCGCTTTTTTGGGTTATGGGGCTATGGAATTTAACTTATTCGGCAATGTAAGTGATTGTTGTCTATGGTTATTCCTAACATAAAAGAATAAGTCATTTACTAGGCAGTATTTGGGGGGTAGGGGCTGGCATGAGGTTGGCTTGCTAAGAATGTTAATCTGAAGGAACAGATTATGGATCCCATGGCTGTTGATATGTTGGGTTGTCTGGATGGTGACCAATGCTCTGATAAAACGCAGTTAGCTGATGCTGTTGGTGCTGAAGCTCTTTTCCTGCCGGTGATAGGCCGCGCTATATGTGGCGGTTGCGTCCCTGATGTTTCTGATGTAACCCAATGCGTGAGATGTAGCTTGACAGCTGAAAGGCTATTTGGGGGTTTTGGCGTTCGGATTTTGGGCAAACTCATTTTTCGCTGGCTTGACTCCACATTGAAAATTATAACCTGCATAGCCGAAGCTTGGTCTGTTGAGACTATTGACAAACTTTTCGGGAGATCAATTTACTTGTCTGGTTTCGACCCAAAGCGGACATTAATATGTCAGCGCTTAGTGTATTTTTGCTTATATGAAGTTATTTGTTTTAATACATCACTAAGATTATTTGGCTATTGAGGCCTGAAGGAAGACCGTGACAAAGAAAATAAAAAATGGAAATGGACAATCATCAGGCAGCTTGGGTGAGGTTGTTGATCTTTTTTGTGGAGTTGGGGCACTAAGTCACGGGCTTAAGCGAGCTGGACTGAAGATTGTTGCGGGGTATGATATCGATCCCAAATGCAAATACGCCTTTGAAACAAACAACCACGCTGATTTCCATGCAAGGGACGTTTCCAAACTTACTGCTAAGGAAATAAATAGTCACTTTTCTGGAAAGGTACCCTCAGTTCTTGCTGGATGTGCCCCGTGCCAACCATTTTCCACTTACAAACAAAGATATGATGAAGATCCGCGTTGGGATTTGGTTGGTAAATTTGCAGAACTAGCAGTAAAGGCGAATACGGATTTCGTGACAATGGAAAATGTACCAACATTGCTTAACTATAGAAATGGGGAGGTATTTGAGAATTTTTGCGCATCTCTGCGCAATGCGGGCTATAGCCTGGAATGGGCCGTTGCTAAATGTGAGGAGTATGGTGTTCCTCAAAAACGGCGTAGACTAGTGGTGATAGCTTCTAAGTCTCATCAGGTGCATCCACTGACTCCCAGTTCAAGAAAGATTGTGACCGTTCGACAAGCCATTTCATCTTTGCCTAAACTTGAAGCTGGAGGAGCTTGTTCTAAAGACCACCTCCATACTGCTGCGTCTTTGTCTGATATAAACCTTAAGAGAATTAGGGCTTCTATTCCTGGTGGAACATGGCGGGATTGGCCTGTTGAACTGCGTTCGCCGTGTCATCGGCGACCGACAGGAAAAACTTATTCGGGTGTCTATGCGAGGATGAAGTGGCAAGACCCTTCCCCCACCATGACTACACAGTGTTACGGATACGGGAACGGGAGATTCGGACATCCTGAACAAGACCGGGCAATTTCATTAAGAGAAGCAGCGATTTTCCAATCATTTCCAAAAAGATATAAGTTTTTACCACCGGAAGAGAAAATTTCATTTGTAGAAGTTGGGCGTTGGATTGGAAATGCTGTTCCTGTAAAGCTCGCCGAGGCTATTGGGAAGCATATTGTCAAAACCTTCTAAAGGAATAAGTTGGTGAAAAATAGAGATGATCAAAATTTTAGCTTCGAGATTTCATTAAGTGTCCTCAATCATTTAGGAAGAAATCTCTACAGAAACTTTATAACTGTTTTAGGTGAGGCGATTTCTAATGCTTGGGACGCTGAAGCTAATAACGTATGGATACATATAGATAAAGATAAACAGGTATTCACTATCAAAGATGATGGTAATGGGATGAATACCGAGGACTTCCAAACCAAGTTTCTCCGGATCGGATATAGCAAAAGAGCCGACGGCTCAACAAGAACGCCTGGACAGAGGCCGTATATAGGCGCTAAAGGTATCGGCAAGCTAGCGCTTTTATCATGCGCGAAAAGGATTTCAGTCTATACAAAAAAAATAGGCGAAGAATATGTAGGTGGCACTATCGATAATTCTGGATTGGATGATGCCATCAAGAGCGATCTAACACCAGATAATTACCCATTAGAAGAGCTCGATTTTAGTCTTGTGGACGACCTAATCAACGACCACGAACAAGGAACAATTATTTACTTTGAAGAAACGAATGAGCATATAAGAAATTCTATTGCGCACCTAAAAAAATTGCTTGCTCTGAACTTTCACTTCTCACTTATCGACAGCGATTTTTCGATTCATGTAAACGGAGAGAAAGTATCGTTTGACGATGTGAAAGATCTAATTGGTTCGACAGAGTTTGTGTGGATTATTAATCAATTAGAAGGCGAATTTGTAAGCAGATTCGACAAGCTAAAAAAAGAAGCGATACACCTCACTACAATCTTAGACGTTGCCGGTTTTATAGCTTCCGTGGAACTACCTAGACATCTCAAAATTACTGGAACGGATGAGCGTGCAACAATTGATCTTTTCGTCAATGGACGTCTTCGAGAGAAAAACATCCTTCGCCATATACCAACCCAGAGAATATTGGAAAGTTATATATATGGACAAATTCATTTTGACTCTATGGATGTTGCTGGTAAAGACCCGTTTACCAGTAGCCGTGAAGGTGTTGTTGAGGATGATGAGAATTTTCAATCACTGCTAGACTATTTAAAACGCGAAGCTATTCCAAAGATTCTCGATGAATGGGATAAGCTGCGTCTAGATCGAGGGGATGAAGGAGACGTCGAGAATAACCGTAAATCAAAAAAAGAAAGGAAAGCCAGAGACCTTTATTCCGCTACAAAAGAAGAATATAGAGCTGACAAAGACTCCCCTCAGCGTGACAAGGTAGATGAATGGCTTAATAGTTTGCGGGACGATGCAGAATTTAATTTATCCTCCTATGCAGATTGTTTCCTCTCAGAAAATTTGGTTAGAAAGTACATAGATGAGAAAAGTATTAATCTAACGTCTGGAGTAAAAGCTGAAGCTAATGATTGGAGAATACGAGAATCGAAGAAGAAGGGAAAAGCGAACTTAAGTTTTGACATACGGCAGGATGATAGCGACATAAGCTATCTTGGTATGGACGCATTAGCCGTAACTGTAGAAGGAAAAAAAGACAGAGAGGGGAAGCAATCGTTATGTGAAGATGCGGTAGCATACGCGCCAGTTAGAAATGTTGTTGGGCATACAGGACTATTAACCGACATAGGAAAAGCCCACCTAAACCTTAAGTATGAAAATATAAAAGCACGACTAAAAGCTCTTGTATCAGAAAAAAAATAGGGGTTCCTTGAGCGTCCGCTATTGGCCGGTAGCTGCTGTTGGCACCTTTGAGTGTTGTTTAGAGTGCAGGCATTATTTTTTGCTTGTGCCATGGAATATTGTGCGCCTTGGTGGGGTGATGCAGCGTTCTTAACCTTTCCTTGGATTCTTTTCCTCTAGTGTGACCGCGACTGTTTTAACCCTTGTGTATTGTGTTCATTGCAGTTTTGCTCGGTGATTTTTCATGTTGTGTAAATACTCTACCAGCAGATGTACTTTGGTGGTCGGGTTGTCGGTATTTGCAGCCTGCGCTTGCGCTAAGCTGTTTCTCGCATTGGTTTTTGCGCTATTAATACTGGCGTGCAGTAGTGAATACAAGCCCTGCTGATTTTTGTCATAATTTGGTAATTTGAGGCATAACTCCTGACACACCTTGTCGGCGGCAGTTTTGTTGCCAGTGGCATGGTAGGGCTTTGTTGAGTATTCGAAGTGTAGAAGAAGCCAATATTCAAAGCAGGGCACAGAGTTAATAGGAATGAAAACGTTTTTGGGTGTCTGTCTATTTATCTGATCTAGAGCTTGAGCATATTGGCTGTGGTCATCTTTATCAAAGACCAGAAAGACTTTGTCGTAGGGATCGCCATCGGTTTTTGATCTCTCATATTGTAGTAGACCCGTTTCTAATACAGAGGATGGGGATGAGCCACCACTTCCATCTATAGTGACATTAGCCGTATTAATCCCGCTATGTTGAATAAGCCCTTTGAAATAATTGGGCTCGGTTTTACACCCTTCGGTAGAGATTAGTACCTTGCTATAAGGGGCTCTTTTGGGTCCTTTCCGGTGCGGAGTCCTTCCGCCTCTTCTCTTCCTTGGCATATTGGTTACATTCGCTTGTAGTAATCATGAATTGAGGCATTTTTTTTCAGCAACCTGTAGTTGGCTTTTCTTGACGTTGGGAATGGCGCCATAGCGACCCGATAGATAGGCTGTTTCTATGTTTGTGATGCTTTTTCGTGGGCTAAAATCTGTGAGCGGGAACAGTGACGATCCTGACATAAGGTCACGCTCAACAAACCAAATTTGGTCACGACGAAAAATATTCTGATTTAGGATAGATGTTTCGTGAGTTGTAAAAACCAACTGGGCGTTATGCTTGTTGGTTTCGGAACTGTTAAACAAAGAAATCAGGTATTCAATAAGCCTGGGGTGAAAGTGGTTGTTCATTTCGTCGATAAATAGTGTGTGGCCATTTTGCAAGGCATCAATCCATGGCCCTGCTAGTTCAAAGAGCTTTTGGGTGCCGAGAGACTCTGTTGCAAGGTCGAAGAATACCTTTTCATTCTTATTGTTGTAGCGAGAGGTTTGGACTTTGTAATATTCCAGGCCTGATTTTTGAATCACATCATCTAATCGTTGACGTTCTTTTTCAGAGACTTCTGGAAAGAAGCTGTCTACATCAAATGGCTTTTTCTCTGCAGTTAAGTCTTTAATATCTATATCTGCGTTTTCAAGAAAATCAAGAACCTGTGCTTTGCCTACTTCTTCAAGGCACATATTTGATGTCCAGTCAGCGCCTAACCGGCCATCCCCGCCAATTACCAGTGAGCCTATTAGCCAATCATAGACTGATGTCAGTTGCTTACTATTCAGTTGAACTGCTGTGGACAAGAACAGGGCGTTCTCTCTGGTCGCGCTTGCCCAAGTCTGCTTTGCACCAGACAATTTTGAACCAAATTCCCAATGGGTGGATTTATTTGTGAAGGTTCGCTCGTACCACATCTGTGGTCGTCTATTTGGGTAAGCTAAAAGCCATTCTTCAAGAATTCGCTGCTGGCTGGCAATAAAGCCGAACTGATATCGAACACCATGCACAATAAAGTTGATCTCGAACTCGGTGGGTTTGTTTTCAGTGTCTGTTGATAAGCGAAAGGGCGCTAAGTCTAATGTGTCTTTAATGCTGGTTTTACGTGATGACTCCCGAATGATCTTCTGGAAAACACGAATGGCGTCTATTAGGTTACTTTTTCCTGCGCTGTTAGCACCATAGATTGCAGCGCTGCGGACTAGTGCTGTACTTGCCGGTGCCGGCGTCTGAAAGGTGTTGCTCTCGATCATTTCTTTCCCCGCATCTTTAACTAATGTGAGGGTTTGCTTTTCTTTGAATGAGCGAAAGTTTTTGACGCTAAAATCGATAAGCATGGGAATAAGCCGTATTAAAGGTTGTTTGAGCTTAATATTTGCACACAAAGTGCAAATATTCCAATCTAAATGATTATTGATGTGGCTCTGGTTGATTTTATGGCATCCAGTTGGCTAATTTCTTCAGCTAAGTTACTCTTGCGGGAATTCATCAGTCCACGAACCTCACCATGGCCAAAGCAGACGGATTTATCCCTTTAGACTTTTCCCCGCTGGAAGAGCAGGCCATGCAGCAGCAGGCTGAATCGTTTTATCTGCAAATGTCGAAGCGCCGGTCGGTGCGGGACTTCTCTGACAAACCTATTCCTTTATCCGTGCTTGAGAATGCTATTTTGGCTGCTGGCACCGCACCCAGCGGCGCCAATATGCAGCCCTGGCATTTTGTGGTGGTGCAGAACCCTGAGATTAAGAAACGTATTCGTTTAGCGGCTGAGAAAGAGGAGCGCGAGCTCTATGACCATCGTGCCTCGGATGAATGGCTCGATGCGTTGGCGCCTCTGGGTACTGATGCCGATAAACCTTTCTTGGAAACGGCTCCGGCGTTGATTGCGATCTTTTTGAAGAAGGTCACCATTGATGCCGATGGCGCCAAGCATAAGAATTACTACACCTCCGAGTCGGTGGGTATTGCCACTGGTGTGTTGATTACCGCGCTGCACCAAGCTGGGCTGGCTACGCTGACTCATACGCCGAGTCCGATGAAATTTCTTACTGAGATTCTCCAGCGCCCCAGCCATGAGCGGCCGTTCTTGCTCTTGGTGGTGGGCTTTCCTGCGGAGGGCGCTCTAGTCCCAAATATCCAGCGCTTACCCTTAAGTGATATAGCCACCTTTTTAAAGTGATTAGACGCGCTTAAAGCGTGTCTATGGCTGCCATACTTTGCCATAATGAATCACTACTCCTTGTTTGATGGTTATTGAATACTATGTCGGATTCTTTGTCGCAACCTTCGTCGCACTCAACTCAGCTAACCCACCTAAACGCTCAGGGCGAAGCCCATATGGTCGATGTATCGGCTAAGGCGGATACGACGCGCACGGCCATTGCTCAGTCTCAGGTCGAGCTGACACCGGCTATAGTGGCGGCGATCACTGATAACAGTCTGCCCAAGGGTGATTTGTTTGCCACGGTGAGAATTGCTGGTATTCAGGCGGCGAAAAAATGCAGTGATCTAATTCCTCTCTGCCATCCATTGCCATTGTCGAAGATTACTGTGGATATTGAACTGCAGGGTAATAGCCTGGTGATTAGGGCGCTGTGCAAAACCACGGGCAAGACGGGTGTTGAGATGGAGGCCCTGACAGCTGCGTCGGTGGCGGCGCTGACGGTATACGATATGTGCAAAGGTCTGG
>JGI20153J14295_10002343_pt1 | contig 13634 bp, 28 predicted proteins | sample COG_03_FD_14295 | JGI IMG/M metagenome (IMG submission 14295) | reverse complement strand
CCACTGAGATATTTTCTTGGGATGGCACTCATTACCTTATTCAGAACACATGCACCGGCCCTGCTTTTGAAATTGTTTCTAGGAAGGGAGAGTTTAAATGATGCGTGACATAGTGAAAGCAAGAGACGAAAGGGGTAATGTGAGCATTATGGGAGAGCATGATGATCGCCTCGATGCATTAGAACATGAGCAAATGCTCACAAAAGAATACCCTTTAATGTACGTGTGGATTGAGACAGTGCACTATTGGAATGATGATGAGTAGCATGCTGGCTTATACATGCTTAGTCTTGGCAGTAGTAAGCATTATCATGATGCTAGATATTAAAGAAGATATTAAAAATAATAGGGTAACTGTAAAATATTTATGTATTCATGTCGTATTAATGATTAGTATGATTATTATTATGTGGAATATTATAGATTCTATATAACTGAAAAAAAAAGAAAAGGACAAAAGAAAAAAATATATGACAAGAGCATACATTTTACGGGCTGACAGTGCAATCTAAAAATTCTCTGTCAACCCCCTTTTGCGACGAAACGTCCATAAAACGGGACGAATGACTGTTGATAATAGTTCTCATTTAGATTAAAGGCATATTATGATCTTTACACGTAACGAATTAGACAAAGAAAACAAAACTCTTTTAAATAAATTGGTAGCATTTGGTGGTGACATAAAATACAGTAATGGACTGTTCATTTGGAACAGTAAAAGTTTTTCAGATGTTAAAAGCATGACAAAGCACATGGAGAAAATAAAATGAAAACTATAATTCATGTTAATCAGCATGTAATAAAGTCTAATCGTAAGAATGGTACTAAAGATCCTGTCCTTACGTGTAAGACATATAAAGAGGGCATGTACACAAACACAGCTTTAGTTATGAAAGATGGGGAGGAGATAGGGCGTTTTGTTTATCGACCTGATAAACCTTTGAGCTGTGGCGCACATGTCTGGTTTGAGACTAACTGCGAAGTAATAGAAGAGGTTTAAAATGAGCGGATCTTTTGTAGGTAAAATCAATTGTCCTAAATGTGGCAATTCAAACTCACTAAATATGTGGGAAGAGGATGATGTGAGGACAGGTTATTGTTTTCATCACAGTTGTAAATCTTATTTTAATGAGAGGGCATTATCCGAAGCTCCAGACAGCGATGTAGCGTACACAGAGAAAGAACCATACGACATAAGCTGGGTTAGTAATTTAAAGGCTATGGATAACGTCACACGAGGTCTAAAAGCTGGTGCTTATAGGCATTTCGGTGTAGTTCATGGGGTTAGTACTCAAGATGGGAGGACATTATCAGAAACATACTACCCTTTACGTGATGCGGGAGGTGAAACGATAGCTTATAAGGTGCGTATCCAGCAGCCTAAAAGTTTCTATGCAATGGGACAAGTACGTGCTGGCCTACCCTTTGGCTGGAGGGAAGCATTAGAGCAAGGTGGTTATTCTCTGTACATAACTGAGGGGGAGGAGGACGCAGTAGCAGTTTATACAGCTTGGATGAGAGAAAAGAAGCAGAAAGTTGCGGTTATCTCTCTAAAAAATGGCAGTAGTAGTGTAGTAAAATCATTACAGCCCATTTTAAAGGACATCACAGACAAGTACAAACAAGTCGTGTTCCTACCAGATGCTGATAGCAGTGGAGAAGATGCTGTTAAGAGTATTCGCTCTTTGTTTCCCACTAATTACCCTGTGAAAATAGGGAAGTACAGCGAGAATGACGCTAATGACATGGTCAGACAAGGTAAAGAGAAGGAATTAGTCTCAGCTTGTTACAATGCTGGTGTTCCTTTGTCATCAGAGATAATAGCACCTGATTGGGACATGTTTGAAGAGCTAAAGAAGCCATTGGAATTTGGATTGAGTTATCCGTGGCCTACACTTACAAAACTAACGAGAGGGCAGAGAGCGGGTGAGGTTATTTACTGGGGCGCACCTCCGAAAGGCGGTAAAACTACATTAGTCAATCTTTTAGCGGGTTGGAACATCAAAGAACACAATAGAAGAGTACTGATTGTGAGTCCGGAGTCACCCCCTAAAGCTACATTGAGAAGATTGTCAGGCTCCTTAGTCAATAAGATATTTCATGATCCAAACATCGTAGTTAATCCAGATGATGTCGATAGAGCTAGAGGAATAATTGGCGACAAGCTACACATTTTTACAAAATGGCAGACACCTAATTGGGCAGATACTAGACAATCTATCAAGGAGGAGGTGATGATGCAGGGTATTAAGGATGTGTACATAGACCCCATCACTAATTTCTCTGTGGGCATGAGTAGTAGTGAGAGAAATGATTTTCTAATTACAATGACAAGAGAATTGTCAGAAGATGCTGCTAATTACGGGTTCACAGCACATGTATTCTGTCACTACAACAAAGCTCCCAAGGGAGACAAACAGTGGAGTCAGGGCAGAGTACCGAGCAGTGACGACTTAGCAGGTAGTGGTGCTATGGCACAGGCATGTAACACAGCTATTGGTTTACAAATTTGGAAGGTCACGGAGGGCGAGGACATGGAGTACTTGAACAATTCAAGAGTTCTCCATATACTCGAAGACAGAGAGTTCGGTGTAGTAGCAGCGATACCTCTCAGATGGAATTCTTATACAGGCAAATTAGAGGAACAACAAGATGATTGAGTTATCAGCAGAAGAAGTAGCACTTAGGATTATTAGACTACGCAATGATACAAGAACAAGAGAGCATGAAATGGCTATTATGAAAAGAAAAATGAATGCTGCTAGGATTATCGAAGATAAGAAGATTGAAAAACTAAAGGAGCAAGGCGAATGATTAGAATAATGCAGTCACCACTAACAAATAGAATATTTGCTGGTAAAGTTAATACTAAAACTCACATGTGGAAGCCTAATAAATCTGATGTGACTTTAGACGCATTGGTTGCAGTAGCTAAGCACGTTTCAAATTTTGATCAGCCTGTAGTTATAACCCTTGAGGATGGAACGCCAGAGTTTGAAATAACCGTTAAAGATTTTAGGGTAAAGGAGAAAGGCGAAGGAATGAACATATTGAATTGGTTAAAAAATGGTTAGCTGACCCTGCGTCAGTTAGTCAAGGAGAATTAAAAGATAATCGCGCTGCTGCTGATGCTGCTGTTGATGCTGTTTATTGGGTAAAACGCTATGACGAATATACGGAGCAAGAGTAATGCTTGATTTAAAAAAATGGTTGGCAGTGAAAGATCATCGTGTTGAGATGGTTAAATCATATGTTGAGGGAAAAACAATTGCTGAGATATCAGTGGAATTTAACCGCCCAGTAACGTGCGTTAGATATCACATGGCAGAATATATGCCGTCACACGACGACATTGATGCGTTTAAGCGGAAGTTCGCAGCAAAGAAACTTAAAACAAAGAGGTACGAATGAATTATCCAGATAACATAGGAGGTGATACCTCAGACCCTCGCAGTCCTTTCTACATAGAACCACTTGAGTGTGACGAGTGCGGAGAGGAGCTTAGTATAGACGTAGACTGTGATGAGGACGGAGCATACACAGTAACACACTGTAAGAATTGTGATGATTGACTTGCATAAGGAGCGGAAGTTTGTATACAAGCTACTAGACAGAGCTAAGATGCCGTACCCCTTAAGAGAAGAGAAGTTCCAAGATTTTGCTGCATATTTTTACGAGAATTATAAGTACGATGATACGTATACAGAATCAACGTACATAGGATTGTTGTTTGGTAATTGGTTGACTTTGTGCGCTATAGAGTACAAGAAGAAATACAAAATCTTAAATCATTTGACAACTAATACAGATGATAAGAGAGCAGACTACTTAGATTGGGTTCAGAGTGACGCTCAAGATTATAAGGATGCTACACAACAAGAAATATCAGTGTATTGTGAGGAAGTGTTCTCTAAATTTAAACCCCTGACACAGGAGTATCTTTTAGAGAAAGCAGGTGGAGGTAGTCTCAACGGTTCTGATGGTCGTCTTGCAAGAGGTGTTGCTAAGGAGCAGGGTGTGACAAGACAGGCTGTACAGCAGAGAATACAGAAAGATTTGAAAAAAGTTTTAGAAAACTTATAACATACACAACAACTGTTTGAATGGTGAGTATATGAAATTAGTATGTGACATAGAGGCTAATGGTCTTTACGAAGAGGCAGACACAATACACTGTGCTGTATTCAAAGATGTGGATACAGGTAAGGTGTATAGATTAACAAAGAAAGAAAGCATCATCAGGATGCTAGAGAAGTGTACGTATCTTATCATGCACAACGGTGTGGGTTACGATATACCCCTGATTAAAAAGGTATACGGGTACGAGTACAGGGGCAAGATATTGGATACAGTCCTAATGTCACGAGAGGTATATAAGAATAAAAAAGTGCCGAATCAAATGAAAGAAGACTGTAAGACTGCTGGTAAAAAGCTTAGTGGGCCTCATAGTCTGGCAGCATGGGGATATAGATTAGAGAGAGGCAAGGTCGAGCATGAGGATTGGTCTGTATTCTCAGACGATATGATGCATAGATGTGTAGAAGATGTAGAGATAACGCATTTGCTGTACAGAGTACTGATGGGGTTAGAGCCTAAGTTCAAGACTGATAATAAACCTTGGAACAAGGAAGAATTCCCTAGCAAGGCACTCTGGCTTACACATGACTTCATGAGGGTTATTAGTAGACAAGAGAAGCATGGTTGGAAGTTAGACATCGAGAGGTGTGAAAGAAGTCTACATCAGTTATCGAAGTGGATACGTTGGATAGATGTTGTACTAGAATCCCATTTACCTGTACTACCCATCATCAAAGAAGACAGACTTGATGAGAATGCTGATAGCAATGGATTTCAAAACCCATTCACTAAAGCTGGTGAGTTCAATGCTAGGTTACAAAACTGGATAGACAAAGAACATATTGACTGGAATAGAGATACTATCGGTGGCAGTTTCTGTAGGGTTACATTCAGAAAAGTCAGTCTCAATTCAGATAAAGAAACAAAAGAGTGGTTACTAGCTATGGGTTGGCAACCAGAAGAATATAATTACAGTAAGAAAGAGGTAGATGAAGATGGTAATCCTAAGCGTACTAGTCCTAAGCTTAATTCTGATGATGCATTTATTGGTGTTGATGGTAAAGTTGGTAGACTCATTTGTAAAAGGGTTCAGTGTAGACACAGACAATCAAACATCCAAGGGTGGCTGGATAGGGTTCGCAGTGATGGTAGGTTGGAGTCTAGGATTAGTGGCTTTGCTGATACTTATCGTGTACGCCATGCAAACATAGCCAATGTTCCCAATGTGAATAGTTTCTACGGTAAGATTATGAGGAAGTGTTTCACATGTGAGGAAGGTATGGTGTTAGTCAGTGCTGATGCGGCTGCTTGTCAGGACAGAATGATTATATCAAGAGCAAGAGATGTCGGTATTAAAGATCCTATCTTTGAAGACATGATACTCAACGGAGACAAAGCTAAAGGTACAGATAGTCACAGTAGAGCAAGAGATGAGATTAACATTTTGTTTGCTAAGATGGGTCTCAAACCTATCAATCGTGGTTCAGCTAAGAATTTCTCCTATGCTTATAAGTTCGGAGGAGGAGCTAAGAAGCTTGGCTTCATGGCAGGTGAGAAGAATGAAACGAAAGCTATTAAGATAGGGAAGGCTATTAAAGAAGCATTTGATACAGTATTCCAAGCTCAGATAGAACTACAAGAACACTTGAAGAAAGAATGGAAAAAGAGGTCTAGTAATAGGGAGGTTAAGTACAAGTGGAAGGGGAGAGAGCAGGAGAAGAGGGAATACTACAATGGTCGTATTAAAGCTCTTGACGGGAGGGATGTGCTGATAAGGGATGAGAAGAATATACTTGTGTATACAGTACAGAGTGATGAGGCGTTAGTGATGCAACATGCAACAGTCTTAGCTAACCAAAGATTAGACGAGAAGTACAAAGATGGTATAGACTTCAAGCAAATAGGATTCTTTCACGATGAATACACGTTTGAGGTTAGACCTCAGATAGCAGAAGATGTTAAGGTAATACTAGAAGAGAGTATTGCTATTGCAGGAAAAGATTTCAATCTTAATCTCCCTCAGATAGGGGAAGGCGAGATTGGTTATAACTGGAGTGAAATTCACTAGGGGATATTATGAAAGATGATCACGGTAAAGCAGTGAGTGTAGATGCACGTTGTTATATAAGAGAAGAGGGGGAAGACGGGAAGTCTAGACTTATATTTGGTATTGTTACCAATGTGAGGAAGGAAGATTGTGTAGTCCGAGTCTATGATTACGGGAATATACATTCTAAGACAGTTAGTAATGTTTTGTTATCAACAGGAGGTTAGAATGAGAGCACCAGATATATTTATTACAATCCCATCTATTGATGGATATACGTACAATATAAAAACATATGATGTTTTGAATATGGTAGAGTACAAGAAAAAGTTACGTGTAACGTACAAAGAAGGTAGTGAATGTAAATTCTTTATGACGCTGTTGACGGCTGAAGAAATACATGCAAGAATTATTGCGTTAGAAGAATCTAATTTTAAATACACATTTGGAGGATAGTATGCCAGCAATTAACGGTAACGTAGAAGCACTAAGCATTAAAGAGATGGAAAAAGAAGACCAGTTCGGTAATACACATAGAGCCAGCTTAAAGATGGGTGACGACTGGTATTCGTATGGCTCTATAAAGCGGGACGCAGTGAACATCAAGACAGGTAACTCTTGGACGCAGTTAGCCAAGGGCATGGAAATTGAGTTCATGTACGACCAAAATGGGGACTTCAAGAACATTAAGAAGAAGACATTCAGCATCACTGATGCTACTTGTGCAGAGCCTCAAGGGCAACCTGTACAACAATCAGCACCAGCTAGACGAGGCAATGTTAATCCTGCTGAAGTAGGGCAGTGCATGAACTTAGCTGAGTCGGTACTCGGTTATAACGGTAAAGACCTCTTGAACCCTGAGAAAGTTACTGAAGCAATTGCTTGGTACAAAGAGGTACGAGTTCTGTTTACTGAGCTGTATGAAGGTGTGAGTATCCAAGAGAAGGTGGCTAAGACAGCTCCTCCTCCTCCTTCTAACAATAAGGCTGAATGGTACTACGATGATGATGAAGTCTAAATAATTACAGAGACCCTTCGGGGTCTTTTACATAACAGGATATTAAAATGATTGAAATAAAAAAAGCTAATTTTGTTGAAGGCGGATACCACATGATTGTTGATGGGTTCTATATCCCATTCGACAAGGTCGTTATCTCGACTGCAGGTATGCTGACACTTTACAATAACGAGAGGTTTGTGTGTCTAGTTAGCTACGAGAGCGAAGATAAAGTCTTAAAGCTTATGGGTGAAAAAGGTATAGAGTGCGTTTCAGAAGAGGTGGTATTATGAGTAAGGAAGATTTAAGATTGTTGTTAGCCAAAACCAAGTCACAACACGAGCGTTGGAAGCGCATCAGTAATCAAACAGTTGAGCAATTAATTGATGCTATGGAAATATTAATTAAGGAGAAGTACTGATGAGTCTAGAACAATACAAAGATGCAAACAGAAAAGAACTGTGGGAAACATTGCAGATTCAAGTAGAACGCATTGCAGAGCTTGAGAATCAATGGATAAGTGTGCAGGATAGATTGCCGGAGTTAGAAGATAACTCTGTTCTGGTTTATTTTACTACAACAAGCATTGAGACTGTTCATATTGAAGACAATTTTAAGGACATACCAAACGGTTTTGATAAAGAGGGTAATCAATTATACACAAAGTGGTACATATGTTCGGGCATAACCCACTGGATGCCACTTCCATCACCACCAAAGGAGCAAGAATGATAAACATAAACTTACTCCACATAAATGCTAGACTCCCTGATAAAGGCTCAGATGGATCAGCAGGGTTAGATTTATACACCGTTGACTCAGTGACTATACCTTCCGGACAACGTGCCTTACTACGTACAGGTCTTGCTATGTCGATACCAGAAGGGTATGTTGGTCTTATATGGCCTCGAAGCAAACTTGCTGCTAAGATGGGTATTGATGTTCTAGCAGGTGTGGTTGATTCGGACTACAGGGGCGAGGTAATGATTAGCTTGTTAAACACTGGGTTTGATCCTGTTGAGATTATGACAGGGGATAAAGTGGCACAGATGATAATCCAAAAGCATTACAGCGATATAGGAATAAACTTAGTACATAATCTCGATGATACGACAAGAGGTAAGTCTGGAGTGAACTCTTCAGAGATGAGATTTAGATAACCAGAAGGAGGTATACAATGAGTACACCACAGTGGTTTAGTAACCCATATTCAGAACTCACAGAACAGGACAAAGAGGAGAAGGCTGAATATGAAAGAATCAGAGAAGAGCAAGAATCTAGCAATTGATGGGGACATCCTCCTCTATAGCATAGGTTGGGGTAGCGAAGATATCCAAGAGAGTTGGATAGTAGACCAAAGAATTGAAAACTTCTTTAGTAACTTATTTAAGAACGTAGGCACAAGTAAGTACAAAGTCTACCTAACAGGTAAAGGTAACTTTAGGAACGGCTTGGCAGTAAGCCATAAGTACAAAGGTAATAGGAAGAAAGAGAAGCCTAAGTGGTACAAGTACATAAAAGACTACCTAATGTATATGTATAACACAGACTTAATAGAAGGAATGGAAGCTGATGATGCTATGGCGATGCACCTAACAAGAGATAAGAATGCTGTATGTTGCAGTATTGATAAGGACTTACTGCAAGTCGAAGGGTGGCATTACTCTTGGAAGACACACAACAGGGATGAGATGCCCTTGCGTTATGTGGATTACTGGGGTAAGTTAGAGAGACGAGAGAAGAAGCTATATGGAGAGGGTGTGATATGGTTGTATGCTCAATCTTTATTAGGGGACTCCACAGATAACATCATCGGTATAAAGGGGTACGGTAATGTCAAAGTCTACAACACGCTCAAAGATTGCAAGACGGAAACAGAGCTATACAATGTTGTCAAAGAAGCATATGAAGGACAGCATGGCGAAGAAGCCGAAGTTAAGCTGAAGGAGAATATGGATTTACTGTGGATGGTAAGAGAGCTAACAGATGAAGGAGAGCCTGTACTATGGCAACTACCGTCAAGAAACTGAAGTACAATGAAGTATCTGTACTCAGAGGAGAGTTACTCAAGAAGAACAAAGATAAATGTCCTATCTGTAAAGAAAAGATAGTACAAGGGGAGGCAGCATTAGACCACTGCCATAAGACAGGTCATATACGGAATACTGTGCATAGGGACTGTAATATCCTCTTAGGAAAGATAGAGAACTACATAGGACGTTACGGTAAGAGACTCCGTAATACTGAAGTTCTCGATGTGGCTCTTAGTCACATAGTTGAGTACATGACTCAGGACTACACAGAGAATCCTTTTCATCCTACACATAGGACAGAAGAGGATAAGCAAGTGAGGAACTGGAGACAAAGAATGAAGAAAGCTAAAAGAAAAGAAACCAAAGATAAGTATAAAAAGCTTATACAGGAGTTCGACGATGCTAGAAAAATATAACTACTGGATATCCTTGATACATAGTGGGGATACAGACACACTAATAGAGGAGATAAATGAAGAACTCTTCCTCCTCTCACCACAGGCAGGTGAAGAGGTTGACATCACATTAGCAGAAGCTTGGAATTTTGCAGAGGATTATGTACATGAAGATTTTTAAGATAAAAACAACACAGAAAGTTAGTCCTAATGTAACACACCTCATGATTCCAGATACTCAATGTAAACCTGATGTCGATATGTCTCACCTAAGTTACATAGGTCAGTACATAGTAGATAAGAGACCTGAAGTTATTGTACACATAGGCGACCACGCTGATATGCCTTCTCTAAGCTCCTATGACAGGGGCAAGAAGAGTGCAGAGGGTAAGAGGGTACACTTAGATATTGAAGCCAGTATAGAGGGTATGAGGCTTCTTCTACAGCCATTACATGAGCTACAGAAACAACAGAAGAAGAACAAGAAGAAAGTCTATACACCTCGTATGGCTCTCACTCTTGGTAATCATGAAGAACGCATCATGAGACACGCAGATAACAATCCAGAGTTATCAGAGTTCTTATCTTATGATAACTTGAAGTACAAAGAATTTGGATGGGAAGTACATGACTACCTGAAACCTGTAATTATTAATGGTGTCGCTTATTGCCACTTCATGGCTAACCCTTTCTCAGGTAAGCCTTATGGAGGCACTGCTCAGAATGTACTGAAGCAGGTAGGAGAGAGTTTCTGTGTAGGGCATAAGCAGACACTAGATGTAGCTACAAGATTCTTACCTGCTAGTGGTAGACAGCAGTGGGGTATTATAGCTGGAGCATGTTATGCACATGATGAAGGTTACAAAGGACATCAAGGTAATCATCATTGGCGAGGTATAGTAGTTAAACACAACGTACAAGAAGGTAGTTTTAACCCTATGTTCGTTGACTTAGATTATTTGAAAGAGAGGTACGAGAAATGATGGATTTAGAGAGAGCAACAGATGCACAGATAGAGAAGAAGTATCTCCTCTGGCACTACGCAATGATAGAAGCCTTCGGAGGGGAGTTAAGCCATGCACAGCAAAGTAAGGAAAAGGAATTAAGAGATGATGATACGGATATAGATAGCTTGAGGTTTTTCTCAGGAGGCTTCCATGAGTTTGCTGAGTACTACGAAGCGAGGCTAGGGAGCAAATGAGTATTAACTTCAAACAGTTCAAAGACCACGTAGTGATTCCTACGTTGAAGTACTTAGAGAATGAGATACCCTATAGTGATGAAGCTGTAGACCTCCTCATGATGACTGCAGCACATGAGAGTAAAGGCGGTAAGTTCCTAAGACAAGTAGGAGTACCTGATGGTGTAGGAGCTTATGGTGTCTACCAAATGGAGTTAGAAACAGCAGATGATATCTGGTCTAACTTCCTAGACTACAGAAGCTTAGGTAAAGTCATTGACGATATAGTAAGTAGTATCAGTGAAGATAGTTTAATTACTAACCTCACTTACGCTACAGCTATGGCAAGAGCGCATTACTACAGAGTACCTCATGCTATACCAACGAAGGGTGATAGCAGTTACTTAGATAAGCTTGGCAGGTATGCTAAGAAGCATTACAATACCCCATTAGGTAAAGCTACTAGTAGTAAGTACGTATTAGATTATTTAGAGTGGAGGGATTCATGAGTCACTACAGTGAAGCAAGGGAGGCCGATTGGCCTACAGATGATCGTATTAACAACATAGCACAGAATGGTGCAACTGGAGAACATTACATGAAAGAACTAGAAGAATACGTAGCAGCTATAGAAGATAAGCTACTAGAACCCAAAGTAAGTAAGTACCACAAGAAAATTCGTAATCATGGCGTTACTGTGGATGTGTATGATGTTCTAGATGCTTACGGTGTAGAGAACCCTGCTGTAGCACATGCAGTCAAGAAGATGTTGATGGCAGGTCAGAGAGGATATAAAGACTTCCAGCAAGATATACAGGAAGCCATAGACAGCTTAGAGAGAGCAAAGGACTTCCCACCTCTCCCCTTCTAGTACAGATAAGCAGGGGCTTCTCCAGCCCCTCTTACTCTTCCTTATTTAAGAACTCTCACAAAAGAATTCCCTCATCTTATCATTAAGAGAGCCTTGTATCCCTAACCCTTCAAAATAAGATGCCCACCTGTCGTTATAAGAGCCTGTTTTACCTTTACTGCCCAACCACTCATACCAACCAGTGTTGAATTGTAAAGAAGGTTTACCTAACTCTGTTACCAAGAAAGTAATCTCCATATCATTAAGGGTTGCCATCTAAATTCTCCTGTGGTTTAAATCGTGTTTCGTATAAATAAGAAGCCTGAGCTTTACTTATCTGAACTTCGTCTGCTGTTGGCGGTGGCTCTGGTGCAAGCAATCCATCAACCATAGCGTCAAGCTCTGCTGCTGTTAATCCTGTACCCTCTTCATCATAAGGATAATTGAACCCCAGCGATGATATGTCAACTACTGCGGGAGGGTTATTAGCACCCGATACAAACAATGTAATTGTGTCGTATGTAGCAGCGTGAGGATACATTCCTAATAGTTGCTCTGGTGCTTGTGCTGTGTCGTAAATGTAGTATTTTGGAATGTTCATTACGAGGCCACCTCTAAATTAAGTTCTTTAGTCCAGCCTTTGTGAGACTTCCTTCTTCCTGAGTTTAAACTATACATAGACTGCCTACTTAACCCGTGCCTTCTGCAAAAGCCAGCCAAGTCATCAATAAATACACCGGCACCACTAGGGCTGATAAAACAATGTGAGTGAGCATGAGCATCTAAATTGTTATCAGATTGACTAACGAACATGCACGCATCTGGTGAGTACTCACGGTTTCCTTTTATTTTTATGTCTTTATCCAAGTGAAACCCGTCTATATAGTTAACCTCAAACCATGTGGCGAAGTTTTGATAGTCGTGCCATTCTGCGCAAACGGTAACATCTTCGTAAGTTGGAAATACATCACGGCTGCACTTGTCGTAACACCTCTTTATCATGTTACTCCACGCCCTATACGCTTTAGGCCTTATGCCTCCAACACTTGTCTTGTACTTACCGCCACCTATAAAGCCAACACCATAAATACTGCGGAACAACATATCTTTAACAGTGCCACGCCTGATATTGTTAGCGGCAGCTTTGGTTTTGTACCCAGTCTCGATGAACTCAACATCAATATCTCTATCACCGTTGTATTTAAGTATCTTCAAAGCGCCATAATTATTAGTTTCGTACAGCTTAGTTATATCTAACATATTTAATTCCTATACGGTTTGTATTAATCGTTTGACTGAAACATTGTCAAGTTTAACTGTTGTTCCAGTAGCTACACGTGCAGCAACTATTAAGGATGGACTGTTAGTCATGATATTAGAGTAATACCCGATTGAAGTTTCATAAAAAAACCCACCTGCATTATTTGCTAAGTAAACAGAGGCTGACCCACCTGATGTTTCTACTATTGAAAAATTAACTTGATACGAACCCCCTAGGGTCATTGCTAGCGCTTGTCTTGCTGCGAACTGCGTTAAGCTTGGACTTGAAACTAGCATAGTTCCATTATCCCAAGATGTATTTCCAGTAATATTGCTCCAGCCGCTTAAATCAGTAGCAAAATCACCATTGACAACCAACTCATCACCCAACCAATCCCCGTCAACAAGCGTATACGTATCACGTACATCTTGAGCTATGTTTTGGTATGTTACTGCGTTTGTTATTTCTTTGACTGATACGTTGTCTATTGAGCCTGTGAAACCTGAGGCTCCTGTCTGAAAAAACACATTTGGCGAACTAGTAGCTGTTGTTATTATTTCGCTGTATGTGCCGTTTGCACTTCTTGATGTTCCTTGTCCTGAAGAGTCACCCATAAAAATCGTAACAGAGCCACTACTATAATTTGAAATAGTGTAAGTCAAAACTATTGGTGTATTTTGTCGGCCAATACGTTGAGTTAAATTTGTAAAAGGGTTTCCAGACTGATTAGCTTTACCGCCTGATATAGTCCAACCAGTACCTTTTGTCCAATCGCTATCAGTAGCAAAATCACC
>JGI20153J14295_10002342_pt1 | contig 13638 bp, 16 predicted proteins | sample COG_03_FD_14295 | JGI IMG/M metagenome (IMG submission 14295) | reverse complement strand
TGGGCGCCGATATTGAGTGTCGACTGTGAGCGGGTCAGCGCCGAAGTGACGCCGCAGTTTGTACAGATTGCTGAAGAAGCCGATCTTGTGGTGATGAGCCGGTTTAAGATGGAGTTAGACGATGAAACCGTAGGCCACTTAGACATCGTCTATCCTTACAGTGCGCTGAAACCGATTCGTGACTTGCTTCGCAGTCGTGTGCAGACTGGCGACGACAGCGACGAGGGCGATCAAGCATGGCGATCTTCGCTGACCTCTGCGGCTGGTGACGCGAAATTGGCTGTCGAAGTACAACTGGCCGAGATTATGTCAACGGTCGGTAAGATTAGAGACTTTAAGGAAGGGGATTTGATTTACTTCAATAAGCCTGATTTTGCGACCATAAAAATTGCGGGCTCCCCCGTATTTGCCGCGGAAGTCGGTGCCAATGGCCCTCAGACGGCGGTTCGAATCAAGAACTCGATTGCCCCGAATAAGAAGTAGCAAGCAATAACCATTATATGAGCGATTTGACCATGTCGAACGAAGAAGAACTGCAGGCCACAACAGATGCGGCTAGCAAGAAGATTGACCCTGAGGTGCTTCAGAATATCCCTGTGACCGTCTCCGTAGAAGTGGGTAGAACATCGATTAAGATCAGAGACCTGATGCGTCTGACGCAAGGCAGCGTGGTTGAGTTGGACCGGCTTGCCGGTGAACCGCTCGACCTGCTAGTCAATAATACCCTGATTGCCCAAGGCGAAATTGTGCTCGTCAATGAGCGATATGGGGTGCGTCTGACCTCGGTGGTGCCCGCGGCAGAGCGGATCAAAAATCTATAGGGGCCTAGAAGATGCCTTCGAGCGAATGGTTATCAGCGCTTGGGCCAGTATTGCTGGTGTTGGTGCTCTTGGGTGTTACCCTTTATGCGCTGAAACGAGTCAACGCGAGCACGAAGTCCTATGCCGGGCAAAACTTCAAGGTGACGCCGTTGCATAATTTTGGTCCTAAGCAGCAGCTTGCCATGATCGAAATACGTGGCGAGCAAATATTATTAGGCGTGACTCAAACCTCCATTACGCGAATTGCTGGATGGACGGACTCGCCTCAGATAAGCGACGATCCTATGGCTGATCAGTGATATGATTGCCGCTGCGATAGCAGTATGTGTGGGGTTTTGGGTTTGATAAGTAATCAGCTTAAATGGAGTGCTTTGGCAGGTTTGGTAATGTTGGCTTGGGTGCCAACAGCGCTTGCAGCACCAGGTCTACCGCTGGTGAATATCATTGATGCCGGGAACGAAGGCACTCAATATAGTTTAAGTTTACAAGTTCTGGTGTTGATGACGGTGCTGACGCTGCTGCCATCAATATTGCTGATGATGACGTCATTCGTTCGAATCGTCATTGTCATGTCTCTCCTTCGCCAGGCATTAGGGACGGCGCAGACGCCACCTAATCAGGTGTTGATCGGTTTGTCGTTGTTCTTAACGTTTTTCATTATGTCGCCTGTGATCGATACAGTTTATGAAAAAGCCTACCAACCCTATCTCAATGAGACGATTTCGGCGGAACAGGCGCTCGAAGAAGCACAGATACCCATCAGAGCTTTCATGCTCAATCAAACTCGCCAAGAAGATATTGCCATGTTTGCGGAAATCGCCAATTATGACGAGTCTCTCGGTTTGGATAAGGTGCCGTTTACGATACTCGCCCCGTCATTTTTAACTTCTGAATTGAAAACCGCTTTTACCATCGGCTTCCTGATTTACATACCATTCGTCGTCATAGATTTGGTCGTCGCGAGTGTACTTATGTCGATGGGCATGATGATGTTGTCGCCGATGATGATTTCGATGCCATTTAAGTTAATGCTGTTTGTGGTTGCAGATGGCTGGGCCTTGTTGATGCAATCACTGGTTTCGAGTTTTCTCGTCGCTCAATAGGGGACTGCGATGGTCGTCGCTGAAGTTTTAACATTAGGTCAAGAGGCATTATGGGTCGCTGTGATGGTGGCAAGTCCGCTGTTGGGCATGGCGCTACTCGTGGGTGTTGTCGTAGGTATTGTTCAAGCGGCGACTTCAATTCAGGAGATGACGTTGAGCTTCATACCCAAGCTCCTTATCTTAGTGCTGGCTTTGCTTGCCTTTGGTGGCTGGCAGATCTCGATAATGACACGTTTTATCGAAAGAATATTTGAGTATATTCCGCTGATGCTGGCGTAATGGAAATTTTGATACAAGAGATCGTTGAGCGGTTCTACAGCTTTTTGTGGCCGTTTACGAGAATTTCTGCACTGTTGCTGGCCGCACCCTTGTTTTCTCTGCAGGCTGTTAATATCAGAATTAGAATTGTGCTGGCGCTGACCTTGACTTGGATTATCTATCCGACAGTGGATTGGCCTGCTATCGATCCGCTCTCTCCGGAAGGGCTCAAGGCGCTCTTTATTCAGGCGGCTATTGGCGCGTCTGCGGGTTTAATTCTGCAGATTATTAACGCGGCACTAGTCGTTGGCGGCCAGTCGATCACGGCATCGATGGGTTTAGGTATGGCTAATATGATTGATCCCAATCTCGGCAACGTGCCAGTGTTATCTCAGTTTTTTGTGATTTGTGCGACCTTGATTTTTTTGGCGGTGGGCGGTCATCTGATGCTGATCAAATTGGTGCTGATCAGTTTTACGACCATGCCCATTGGGGCTGATCTTGATATTATCGAAATTTCAGAGCAACTGTTACGCTGGTCAATCATGATTTTCTATGGTGCCTTGTTGGTTGCTTTGCCAATCATTGTTGCCTTGCTGTTTTTTAATGTCTGTCTGGGGGTTATCACTCGGGCATCACCGGCCTTGAATATATTTGCCATTGGTTTTCCAGCAATGATTATTGGCGGGTTGCTGGTAACTCTGGTTGCTTTGCCCGCCATCTTTCGACGTATAGAATTAATGTGGATGGGGGCGTTTGATCAAGTCAGTCAGCTCCTTAGGATTCAATAATGGCTGAAAACTCGGACGACGATAAAACAGAGGAACCCACCGACAGGCGCCTAGAAAAGGCGCGCGATGATGGGCAGGTTGCTCGCTCGCAGGATTTAACCATTGCGATCACGATGATACTCGTGGCAACCACATTTTTCATGTTCGGCGGGTACTTTTTCCGAGCCTTGGCGGAGGTGTTTTCCAGTGGTTTCGTGTTCGATCGTCGAATCTTGTTTTCACCACAGATATTACCCGCGATGTTTGGTAAGTTTGCTGTTGATGGTTTGCTGGTGGTGGCGCCTATCTTTGGCTTGACCGTTATCATTGCCATCGCGTCTTCGCTGATGATGGGTGGATTTATTTTTTCCCTCAAGGCCGTCGAACCGAAGCTATCGCGGTTGAGCCCTCTGGAGGGAATTAAAAAAGTCTTTGGCATGAAGGCGTTGATTGAACTGTTGAAAGCTGTCGCTAAGTTCACGCTGATTGCTTCAGCATTGTATTTTGTGGCTTTATGGTACATGAAGGATCTCAGTTTTCTGGGTGTGATGCCATTAGAGCCTTCACTTGAATCAGCTGCTGAAATCGTCAGTGGTGGTTTCTTGCTGGTGACCTTGAGTCTGATTGTCATCGCTTCAATAGATGTACCTTATCAGCTGATTTCCTTTAAAAATCGTATGATGATGTCGATTAAGGAAATAAAAGATGAGTCGAAAGATGCTGAAGGCCGGCCGGAGGTGAAGGCACAAATTCGACGTCGCCAACGAGAACTTGCGATGGGCTCTATGTTGGAAGCCGTCGCTGGCGCCGATGTTGTCATTACTAATCCGGAACATTTTGCTGTCGCGCTGGCCTATGATGCAGCGACGAGCCAGGCACCGCGGGTGGTTGCGGCGGGTATCGATTTTGCGGCGCTCAGAATCAAGGAGCAGGCCATCGCCAGCGGGGTCATGATATTTGAGGCTCCACCGCTGGCCCGAGCCTTGTATTATACTGCGGATGTGAATGACTATGTGCCAGAGGAACTCTATCACGCGGTGGCGATGGTTATCGCTTACGTCTTTAGTATGAACACCTATGCAGGCAACAAATCTGGCGTCACTATGCCGAAACCCGTCGTGCCCAAGTCGATGCAATTTGATTCTAGTGGAAACCGAGTAGTGGAAGAATAGGGCGCTAAATATGCATGATCCAACTATTGATTCGTCTGCGCCTTTGTCTGACTGGTTTGAGGGCAATACGCTGTGCCTGCGTCGCCAAGACAAACAGGCGATTGCAGGAATATCCGATATTTTATTGGGTGCTAAGCCCTATGTCGTCGTTGCAGGGCCTGGCGCCGGGCTAATCAGTCATTATTTCGAGCTGATTTATCGTCAGGTTAAAGGCAACGACGACTTGGTTATCGATGCTTTTTTACCGGCGACCGCCGATGGTTTGTTGGCACGATTTAATGATGTACTCGCTGAGTTGTCCGTGGATGAAGCCCGGCAAGCGCCTACGGGCTCTTCCCAACGTAGAATACTGATGCTTAGTGAAAGTGCAGACCTGGGCCAGCGTGAGTGGGACCTGATGGCGCGCTTGTTGGGTGATTTTCCAGGCGCGAATTTTGGTTTGCTTGTATTTGTCGATGAGCCCGATAATGCCTTGGTGCAGGGCTTTATGAAATCTATGGGGTCTAAGCTCAGATACTGTGCACTGAATTTTCCCAATGGCGAAGAGCTACAGCAGTTGCTGGAGTCTGCTGATGGCGACGACCAGGAAAGCCAGGTGTTCGACACGCTGCGGCGATTGGGTGTTAGTTTTGGTGAGGCGGTTGAGCCGATAGATAATGCTGACGTCACAAATTTGTCCTCAAGCAAACCTGAAACGGCGGCGGCGCCCTTTGACTTGAGTAGTGACGGGCGTAAGGGCTTCAAGCAGTTGAGATTGTTATTGTTAGGCCTTTTCGTTGCCGTGGTTGTGTCAGTATCTGTGTCTCTTGCGTTGAATGATGACCTAACCCATGAAGGTTTTTCGGAGTTGCTTACGACTTGGGAACCGCCAGCTATTCTGCAAGGCTGGAGCTTTGATAGTCCAGAAGACCCAACACAGGACGAATCCAGTAACGTGGAAGACTCCGGGGTTGGCCTGTTAGAAAGCGATGATGAGGATAGCAATGTCAGGTCTGCGTCAGAAGACTTGCCATATGGTGATCTTGGCTTGGGGCGCAAGTTACTAGAAGATGCAGGATCAGAACTAGATAGGCGCGAAGGCCGGGTTATGGCGGCCCGTCAGCCGCAGATCATCGAGCGACCAACTATTGATTCGGCAACTATTGATTCGGCAACTATTGATTCGGCAACTATTGATTCGGCAACTATTGATTCGCCAACTATTGATTCGCCAACTATCGATCCACCAACGATCAAAACACGAAGCAGTGCAACGAAAAGTCCCGAGCCAGAGCCTCAAGAGGTTCCTCAATGGTTGGCGGAGGTGGCGGCGAAAAGACAGCAGCAACGATTGTCGCCAGCCGCGCAGACAGCACCAGTTGTGCCGCAGATTGTCGCGGGTAAGTTACCATCAACCGTTGTGCTTGATCCGGCGGGTTACTATATACAGTTTAATGCGATGCAGGTTGAGGAGAATGCGATCCGGGAACGTGATCGTCTCGCACCAGAATTTGATAGTCATATTTTACGGTTGAGGTCGGCCAAGGGTGTGTTTTTTGTGGTTGTGGCAGGGCCCTATAGAACATTAGCTGACGCAACAAATGCTAAAGATACCGCTAATATTGTCGATGTTATGATTGTCCAAGGCGTGGAACTCGAGCGTCGTCAAGTGCTGGAGCCGGAGTCGAATTTTGAGCGATGAAGACGAGATACTAAGAACGACCGGTCTAAGTGATAAAGCGCAGGTCGGTCCATCGACGCAAGAGCCACGGTCGCAATTTCAACGGCAGGCTCTGAATCAGCCAGGCGTTCTCAATGCTGATGATATTCGCGTCAGTTCTTTTGTCGTGAAAAAAATTCCCGTCGGCGAGGCAACTAACCCGGCACAAGGGGTTGTAGAAACAGCGGGAGCCGGCACAGTTGACGAAACCGAGGCGCCTAGGCGGGTTGCTATAATATTTAAAAGGAAAGCCGGGCATGGATTTTCCGAACGTTTGGTTAGCGTCATAGACGAGACTCAAGCGATGCGAGATCAATTTGAGTCGTTGCCTGAGCGCATATAGGGATACCATCATGAGCGATAACACTGCGGATGATCAAAATGATGATCCGACTAAAAAGCTAGAAGATACCGATTTTTCAGTGACGGAAATTGCCGATGGCGACGACCAAGTTGCCGCAGGAGGTACAGATGATGACGAAGGCTTCGAAGAGATTATCATCACCGGGCAGGAGGTGGTGGAGGAGCTTCAACGCCTAATTCCTGCAGCGCTAGAATCTGCTGAGGCTGCGAACAAGGCATCTAAGCTAGGCCTTGATGCCTTGACCAGAATCGCGACCAGTGGCGAATTAGTGCAGCGGACGTCGAAGCGGCTGGTGGAGACGTTTGAAAAGCAAGCCGTGATTGTTAAGTCGATCTATATCGGTGCCTTTAGCCTGCTGTTTGTCGGAATTATTATTTTTGGTGTCATGAGCGTGCAAATCAGCTCGCGGTTGTCTGAACTGGATGCAGTGATCTTTGCTGCGAGTAAACGAATAGCGAATTTAAATAGCGGTTTGGAATCCTTTGAAAGTATTCGGTTTGAAGTGCGCAATGTTGCAGAGCAGCAACAAACCCAAACAGCGCAAGTCAGGTTGTTGGCTGAGCAGCTCTATAATACCGAACAGCTGGTCGTGAAGATGGGGATAGACTTGCCGAAAAGCGCGGCGACGCATCTCGATGACAGTCTCGTCGGCTTGCAGAGTGATTCAAAATCAACAACCCAGGGTCTTAGTGAGCAGCAGGCAGCGATGACTGCTCTGAGCGCTGATGTCGTTAAGATTGAGCGGCGAATGGCCAGCGTTCAAGAAGCGCTAAATCGGTCTGCGCAGTTGAGCCAGGATGTTGAAGCATTGCTAACGTTGGAGCGAGCTCGTTATCTCGAGACAATCAATGCGCAAATCCAAATGCAAAAGGATGCAGCGGCAGGCATATTGCCGCCCGATGAGCCTGGCACTATTCGGTACCAAGCGCCGCGTTAACTGATTGGCTCGTTTGGTGGTTCAAGTTGAGGGGGTGACGGCGGTAGCGTGGTTGTGGCGGCATTCAATAGGGACTGAGGAAGGTCGGGCTCCATGGTAATGCCGCTGCGCAGATATAGCACGTCGATCGTCTCAGTCAATCCTGAGAGAAGGCGAGCCAAGTCGATGTCGTTCGCCCTCGCTGATTCATAACCGACGCTATATAGGCTCGACACATGTTGTTGAGGGAGCCACGCATTAAGAGAGCCTCGGAGCGTGGCAATCGACATGGGGTTCTCGATTTTACGTTTTGAAGCGCCTTTTTGCCCGTCGCTCACACCCGCGGTGAATAGGGTTGTAATGTGCTTTTTGAGGAGGATTGCGTAGCGATCACGAATACTATTGAGATCCGCTTCGCTCACAGAGCTATCGCCTGTGCCGCTGAGTGCGTCCCATAGTGCTTTGCCTTCCAGTCCCAAAAACGATGTGTCGGTGCTGCCACCCTTTTCTTGTGTGTTTGTTGCAGTGGCACTAAGTCGAGTGCTGATAAACGATTCGAGCAAATCAATTCTACCGATTAAATAAATAATCGTTATTACTGTTACGAGCAGTAAGATGATCCCCAAAGCGGTGATCAGCAGAGACATTATTGCGCCTCGTTTTCGTCAATGTCGTCAATGTCGTCGGAATCGTCATTACTCTCTGCAGTATCACCGCCCTGTTCTTGGGTTTGTTCTCGTAAAAAGCGCACGACCTCGTAAGTCTTCGCTGAGATCCAATTCGAGCCAAATTCGATCAGCGATAGCTTGTGTTTGGTTGATGGCCTCGTCAATACTTATTTTTACTGTCTGATAGAGTCCGCCCGTTGAAAAAATTTCCATGGCAAAATGATCAGGGATATAAGAGATGATCTCCCCGGCTTGGCTCTTGATTGTTTGATAGGCTGCCGGAGTGGGTAGCGTAGGCGGTTCTTCGCCATTTGCAATGGCTTGATTACGTTGGGACTCGTAGGCCTCATATTTTTTTGCGCCCTCAATGAATACCAGGTCGATATGTGCTCGACAGCGCACCATGACCTTCATACGCAAGGCCCGAGCATTTTTTGCTTGGCCTGGGGAGTTCACGGCGGTTTCATATAACTTTTTTGATTCAGCGAAGGCTTTTTTAAGGGCAGCGCCTTTAGAGAATGAGAACATATTTCTTTCCTTAAATTCTAATATGCTAATATTACGCTGTGATCTCTGCGATGGTAATCCTTAATTTGGCCACCGTCGCGGAGAGAATTTGACTCACTCTGGATTCATTAACGCCTAGTATGACGCCAATTTCTTTTAAGTTCATTTCTTCTTTGTGATAGAGCGAAATAACGAGCTGCTCCCTCTCCGATAGTTGGCTGATCGCCAGGGCAACGCGATCGTTGATTTCCCGATTAGAGACCTGTGTTTCAGGATTGGCCGAACTCATGTCCTGTGCTGTTAAGTCTGTATTGTCTTCGTTAGTTAGCTCAATAGAACTGGTCTGGAATCGATTCGCATGCTCTCTTTCCTTGTGGAAAGCTTCTGTGCTCAGGCCAAGTGCTTCGGCGATCTCGGTTTGGGTCGGCGAGCGGCCTAGGCGATGGCTTAATTCCATAGCGGTTTTATTATGCTGTTGGAGATGACTCACTGCAGACCTTGGTATGCTTGATAGTTTGCGAATTTCATCCAAGATGGCGCCTCGTACTCGATTCTTGGCGAACACTTCAAACTCGACGCCAACACCAGGGTTGAAAGCCTTGCTGGCTTCGATCAAACCCAGAGTGCCGATTTGAATCATGTCTTCGAGTTGGATGTAATCTGGTACTCGGCCTTTTAGATAGATAGCGATCCGTTTGACGAGGCCAATATAGTTCATCAAATCAATTTTATGATTTTTATCATTTTCAATCTGACTATAGCTGCTGACATCTACCATCTTCTATAACTCTAGGTGCTTAGTTGGGTCGTGTTAGATAGGCTTATGTTTGTTCAGTTAAGTTAACTTTTGGTTTGAGCAGGGCATCAACATTTTTGGCAAGCTGTCTAAAATTACTCGCCGCCGCTGATGACGGGTAGAGCTGTACAACCGGTTGCGCTTTCTTCCATGCCATGGGAATGGCCTCGTCTTTTCACAATGTGTCCTATCATGCCAATGCTGAATTCAAGAAATCTATTGGTGACGTTATTAAAGCTGCTGTGTAAACGGAACGCATGAGCTTCATCGATGACCTCGTTGGTTAACAGATAAAGATTGTCACTTGCCGCATTTTTGTTCAGCACTTTGACAGTCGCATAAGCATCAGCATAAGAAGATGGGTCGTCTTTGCAGATAATAAAGCGATAATCGCAGGCTTGTAAAAAGGTGATGACCGAGTCCGATATACCGGCGGCGATATCGATGATTAAATAGTCGAGTTTTGCTGCTAGTGACTCAAAGCCTTGAAGCATAATGCCAGCTTGCAGGGACGTTAGCGACGCCAGTTCTTGTAAACCGCTGGCACCGGGAACCAGTTGGACACCACTTGAGGTGGTAATGATAATCTCTTCAAGGGTTTTAACACCGGCGAGAACATGGCTGAAGTTGTATTTTACTTGGCAGCCGAAAGCGAGCTGTGCATTGGCTAGACCCAAGTCGCCATCAAGGAGCATGACGGTTTTGCCACTCTCTGCTAGCGCAGTCGCTAAATTCACAGCGACTGTTGTCTTGCCGACACCACCTTTGCCGCTGGCAATACCGATGACTCTAACCCTGGAGCCTAATTGCATCTTTGTCTATTCCTGAATTCTTCGCAGTTTCATTACTAATACAGCGTAATTTAACAGACTTTCAACCGAAATTTAATTGTTGATGTGTGTATTCTTCCAACACGGGACTATCACTGGGCCTGAGTCCGTCGATACCTTCACTGGGGGCGAGGATGCTATCGATATGCCGCTGGATTTTTTTGTCAATGAGGTGCGCCAAAAAGTCGCCTGATAGGGCTCTCGGGGGGCTTGTCACGTTAGTGCTAAAAGAGCCTAAAGACACGGGTATATTGCCATTGATGAGAATGCTGATAATGGCCCATGGGTAGTCTATACCGTCTAATCGAGAGACCATGCACGAGGTCCAATGCAGGTCGGGGTGGCCCAGCAAGTTGAGCGCCGAGGTCTCGTTCGTGTCTGCAGCTAGCATTAGGTGGGACTTGAGTCCGGGAATTATTTTTGTGATACATCTGACTTCTCTCTGGATATCTGAGCCAGCGGTATCGATCAATAGATGATGAGTCTCACCTATTTCAGCATAAAGGGCTTGGAGTTGCTTAAATGAGGTTATGCGATAGGTGTCAGCACCTGCGCGAGCCCCGGCGATCTGAGTTGCCTGCCAGGCCCCGATGCGATCATCATTGAAACTGATTAAGGCGATCTTTCGTGATGAATCTGCCATTGCCAATTGTCGCGCAACTCGCGCGATCATGGTGCTCTTGCCGGACCCGGGGTGACCAGCGATCAGGTGTGCTTGAGCCGGGTCCGCAACGAGGTCATAGGTTGTAATTTGAGTTTTTATCCATTGGCTCAAAACGTTCGACGCGTCTTGCAGGCTTTTCGTCGACGCCAATTGATCAAGTACTTGTTGGCTTAGGCGAGCAGACATGCCCGTATTCATGAATAAGCGTTGTAACTCGATAATATGCTTTGAAGTAGTGTGAGGTTGGCGTGGCAATCTTGTCAGGCTCTGCATCTCTAGACGAGAGGTCTCAAATTCGGTCTTGATGAGTTCCACTAAGGATAACGCCCGCTGCTGTTCAGTGACCGGNGCTGGTGCAGCGCTGGCAACAGCCGTCACGGGTGCAACAGTCGCTGCGGGCGCAAGGGGTGCTACGGCAGGCTTTATGATGTTGTCCACGGCGGCAATAAGCTCGTTGCGGCCATTGTAACGACGATTAGACACGACCATAGAGTCTTCGCCGAAGTGATGCTGAACCTGGGCCATAGCCATGCGAGTGTCGGGTGCAAAAACCTGCTCTAGTCTCATGCTGTTTCTCCTTGCTTATCGCGTACGCTGATATTAGAAATAATTTTGATATCTTGATCGTCGGGTATTTCGCTGTAAGACAGTACAGTCAAACGGGGTACACGCTGGCGTGCCGTGCGTGACAGCCAGGGCCTGAGGCCTGGTGAAACGACCAATACCGTCGGTAGTCCTTGCTCTTCAACCTGCTGGCAGCTGGTGGCAATGGCTGCGAAAAGATCCTCTGCTAGCTTAGGCTCAATAACGAGGCTGCCGTTGCGTTGACTTTGTGTGAGTATCGTTGTCAGCATCTGCTCAAGAGATGGCTCGAGGGTCATGACAGGAAGGTTTTCATCTACATTGACCAAGCCCTGCATGATCATACGACCCAAACGCGGACGGACCAGCGCCGTCAGTTCTTCTGGATCCTGAGTCCTGCTGCTCTCGACAGTGAGTACGTCGATAATACTGCGCATATCTCTGACGCTGACGTCTTCTGCAAGTATGTTTTGCAGAATTTTGGTTACGGCTGCCAGGGGTAACTTGTTTGGCACCAGATCTTCCACCAGTTTCGGCGATCGTTCTGCCACTTTATCGAGTAATTGTTGGGTTTCGTCATGACTGAGAAGATTGGCAGAATTTTCTCGCAAAATGGCGTTCATATGGGTGGCTATGGCCGTAGATGCGTCAACAACGGTGTAGCCCAAAGTGCGAGCGTAGTCTCGCTGCGACGCATCTATCCAAACGGCCTCCAGGCCAAATGCAGGCTCTTTTGTTGGTGTGCCAGTGAGCTCGCCATGGACGACGCCCGGGTTGATGGCCAATTCCTGGCCAACCCGTATCTCACCCTGACCGCGAACGACACCGCTGAGGACAATGTTATAGACGTCCGGTGGTAGTTCGAGGTTGTCTCTGATGCGAATCGGTTGCACCAGGAAACCAAACTCCGTTGATAGCTTCTTTCGTACACCCTTGATTTTTGCCAACAGGGTTCCGCCAGAATCGCTGCTCACCAATGGAATGAGCCCATAGCCGATGTCCAGTGCAACGATATCCACCTGCTCGACATCTTCCCAATCCAGTTCCTTGTTTACAGGGTCTTCTTGGTCCTCTTGTTGAACAACGCTACTATTTTCGTCAAGCGTCCTCGTTCCTCGTTGGCGTAAGTAGTAATAGCCTAGCCCGCCGGAGATTAGGCTCAAGCTAATAAAGACCAGGTGTGGCATGCCAGGGACCAAGCCTAATAGCATGAGTATGACAGCTGAGATGATCCAGGCTTCCGGCTGGGCGATTTGGCTTTTGGCCTGTATGGTCATCGACTCGGAGGTGGTGACTCGAGTGACGATAATCGCTGTGGATAAGGACAGTAACAGTGAGGGGATTTGCGCCACAAGACCGTCACCAATGGTCAGCAGAACATAAATTCGACCAGCTTCGGAGAAGCTCAGGTCATGCTGGCCGATGCCAATGAGCAAGCCGCCCAGGATGTTGATTATCAGGATCATCAGTCCGGCAACAGCGTCGCCGCGAACAAATTTAGATGCACCATCCATGGAGCCGAAGAAGTCAGATTCCTGAGATATTTCTTCACGACGGCGTTTGGCGGTCTCCTGGTCTATCACGCCGGCATTGAGATCGGCATCAATAGACATCTGCTTACCCGGCATAGCATCGAGTGTGAAACGGGCGATAACCTCTGAGACACGCCCGGCGCCCTTGGTCACCACAATAAAATTGATGATCATTAAAATAGAGAAGATAATGAAGCCAACGAGATAATTACCGGCGATTACGAATTCGCCGAATGCTTCGATGACTTTGCCTGCAGCGTCGGGTCCCTCGTGTCCGTTGACTAGCACGACGCGAGTCGAGGCGACGTTGAGGCCGAGACGAAGCATGGTTGCTAGCAGTAATATTGACGGGAATGAAGAAAATTCCAATGGGCGAGATACGTTGATGGCAATCATGATGATCACGAGCCCGATGACGATATTAAAAGTGAACAGCACGTCCAGCAAAAATGGGGGCAGCGGTAGAATCAACATTGAGATGATTAACAGAACTAAGACAGGTATCCCGAGCCCAGATAGTTCGAAAGTGGACAGGGTCTGTCGTATTGTTGACACGTTTGCTGTAGCCATTAAAAATATAACCTTTAAAAACAGTAAGATACATCGATCTAAAAGAGTGCGTACGGGTGTAAATCGCTCTCGATGAGTTATATAGCGATTATCGTGCCAACATCTAAATCCGAAAAAATGACGATCCGTGGTAAAGGTTGGGGCGTTAGAGTCGATGCTATTACCAGTAGATATTCGATAAGAAGCTCGGTGGGTTAACGCAGGCTGCAGAGCGCCTAAAGGGAGCGACAATATGTGTTTGTGGAAGATTAAATTGATAACGGCAATACTGGCTCTGAGTGCAGTTTTAGGCTCTTCTGGTTGTGCACCCATTGAAGTGCGCAGCGAAGGATCTGTGATGAAGATCGCTCAGCAAGAGCTGGTAATCAGTGCGACGGGCTATGCAG
>JGI20153J14295_10002340_pt1 | contig 13640 bp, 10 predicted proteins | sample COG_03_FD_14295 | JGI IMG/M metagenome (IMG submission 14295) | reverse complement strand
TGTCAGAAAATAGTCCTTAATTTATTAAAGCCTTATCTTGACAAGGTATCTGTAGTTCCCGAATTTAAAGATGCAAAAACATTGTTACAAGAATTAATGCAGGCTGAGCGTTTAGCGCTTCCGCATTACGAGTTAGTTGAAGTCGAAGGGCCAGGGCATCAACAAAAATTCACTGTTAAGTGCAGTGTAAAATTAAAAGATGCCAGTGCTATTGGTGAAGGTTTAAGTCGCCGTACTGCTGAGCAAAGTGCAGCTATTAAAGTGCTTAAACAATTTAATTATGCAGAGTCGGATACCATTTCTGAGGATAATCGTGTTGAACAGGTTAAAGGATCATAATGAGTATTGAGGATCCACAATATTGTGGCTATGTGGCCTTAGTCGGTCGACCTAATGTTGGTAAATCAACGTTATTAAATAATTTACTGGGTCAAAAAATCAGTATTACATCGCGTAAACCACAGACAACACGTCATCGTATTACTGGCATTGATACCCGAGATCAATACCAAAGTATTTTTGTTGATACGCCGGGTATGCATCAAACACAAACTAATGCCATGAATCGCTATATGAACCGTGCGGCCGCAAGTACCATTGCCGACGTTGATGTAACGGTGTTCATTGTTGATCGCCTAGTGTGGAATGAAGAAGACGAGTTAGTAGTTAAAAGTTTAGCCAATGCAAAATCACCGATTATTTTGGTAATTAATAAAGTCGATCGTATTGTCGAAAAAAATCGCTTACTTCCTCATATTCAAACGCTGGCAACGAAATTCAGTTGGGCAGATATTCTGCCTATATCGGCCAAAAATGGCTATAACGTCGATGCCTTACGTGCAGCGATTAACAAACGTTTGCCTGCTAAGCCGCATTTCTATGATGCCGATCAGATAACCGATCGCAGTGAACGCTTTATGGCCGCGGAGTTGATTCGCGAAAAACTGATGCGTCAATGCGGTGATGAGTTGCCGTATCAAGTAGCGGTTGAAATAGAAGAGTACAAGCTGGTTAATAATATCGTTCATATCCATGCCTTAATATGGGTTGAGCGTGATGGGCAGAAAAAAATTATTATTGGTAAGTCGGGCGAACAAATAAAAAGTATTGGTACCGATGCACGAAAAGATATTGAAATTATGACCGATAGTAAGGTTATGCTTAAGTTATGGGTTAAAGTAAAAAGCAGTTGGGCTGATGATGAGCGAATGCTGAAAAATTTAGGCTTCGAGGAATAGCTGAATGCTTTTCTACGGTTACGGTTCTTAATTTTTTATGTTGCTAGATAAGCGCTTATGAATCATTCGCTTAATCACTGTTTTTTACTGCATCAGCGCCCTTATAGGGAGACCAGCGTTATTGTTGACTTGTTGACGGAGTCGGAAGGCCGAGTTAGCGTTGTCTGCAAAGGGGTGCGAGGGTCTGGTAACAAAGCAGCCTCACTACGCAGTACATTACAGCCCTTTGCCGCGCTCTCCGTAGCGTGGTCAGGTAAGTCCAGTCTTAAATCCCTACGCAGCGCTGAAGTGACTTGCCTAGCTCCGCGATTCTTACAGCATCAACTGTATGCCGCTTTATATCTCAATGAATTATTAATTCGCTTATTTCAGCATGGTGAGTCGCAGATTAATTTGTTTGCAGAGTATCGCCATGCAATCACCGAGCTTTCAGAGGTCGATTTAACTGAAAGTGGTAGTGCCGAAATCCCGCTCAGGCGTTTTGAATTCAAGTTATTAGCAACCCTAGGGTTTGAAGTTGACTTCTCATTTGATGCCGTAACCGGCCAGCCTATTGAGAGCCAAGGTCTTTATCACTTTCACAGTGAATTTGGTTTTAGTCAGCAGTCTTTTATGGAGGCGATACCTGACGGCATGGCTGAGTTGAAAAAAGAACAGCAAGTCAGCAGCCAATTAAAAGAATTAATTGCGGGTGATCATTTGCTGCATTACAGCAGCAAGATTATAGCCGGGCAGAGGTGCGTCGTAGCGCTAAGTTGATTATGCGAGCAGCACTGGCTCCTCATTTAGGCGGTAGAGCCTTAAAGAGCCGAGAGCTGTATTCTAAAAAATAATAAAACGGCGATTAGACTGACAGCGCTTTGAAAACGCTATCCATACGGTTATTTTTCTTATTATTGCTCTGCCATTCCAAGACTAATTCTATTTGATCATATACCGCTTCAAGCGCATCGTTAATGGCTTTTTCTGTATTTTCAGTGGCGTCTAACGGATTTGAAATGTGTTCAATAGAGGCTGAGTTTTTAAGTAGGGTTTCACATTCGTTTAACTGGTTTTTTAGTGCCGTAGTCCCTGTCATCGCAGCCGCTCCATGAAGTCTATGGATATAGTCAATCACGATATCTTGATGCTCGCTCATTAGGGTTTTCTTATCTTTCATTGCTTGTTTTAGTTCAGCGACAAGTAGATTAAAAATACGCAGAGCCGTGGTCGGGTTGCCTGCGGTTTTATCAATCGCGTGCTGGATGTCGAATATCGGTGCCTCCAAGGTTATAGCGGCGTCATTATTTGTCAGTTTGGATTCAAAAATAACGTCTTTTAACGCTGTAATTTGTTGCTCCATAATGGGCTTGTAGGTGACCTTGTCAAAGCCTGATTCAATCAATATACGAAACTCTTCATCACTTGTATGAGCCGTGCATGCGATAATAGGGGTCGATTGGTAGCGTTTAAGCTGACGTATGGCTTTAACTAATGCAATACCATCCATAGGTTGCATGCGAATATCAATAAATAGCCAGTCATAATCATGCTTGTCTAAAAGCGATAAAGCATCTTCTCCATTGCTTGCTGAATCAACATCGCATTGAAATTGGCTGAGCATTAAGCTCAGTAATTCAATATTGGATAGGTTGTCATCCACAACGAGGGTTTTACGTCGAGGCGAACGAATGCCTTCAACCGTATAATTATTTAATGCTAAGGGGGCGTTGTTGGTTTTCTGCGCCTTGCTAGTGAGTAATGATTGAATAGCAAAGGGGCCGTTAATAATGCGAATATTATTATTGTTGAGCATCGCTTTATTATGAATTGTGAGGCCAATAGGTGCCGTAATATAAAGCGGTTTATTCAAATTAATTAAAGTATTAATCGATTTTGTGTCGTCATTATTTAATTCGTCGATAGTGTTTTTAGCCGCATTAAAAACAATAAAATCGAAGTCATTATTGCTGGGTGTTTGAGGTTGTAATTCGCGGTTAGTGTCACCATTTCGTGTAACCTTTCTTGACACTTTTTGAAAACGTTCTTCAAGTGTATCCAGTGCAGGAGGGTAGTCGCCGCTAAGCAATATATGCTCAAAAGCTGCTGGTTTACCATCGATTCCGTTTGCTTCATATTGCTTAATCGGTACTTTTATTTCAAAGCGGCTACCGCTACCTAATTCACTTTTAATATCAATGGTGGCGCCCATACGTTGAAGTATTGTTGCGACTATAGATAAGCCTAAACCTAATCCTAGGCCAGGATTGCGATCGGCTTTATTGATGCTGCTGGTTGAGCCAATATTGCTTGAGTTAACAAAGGAAGAAAATATGTTTTTCTGCTGATCATGAGCGATCCCTATACCGGTATCTTCAATACTTAACAGCAATATTTTTTTATTATTCTGACGATGACTTTCACTTTTCAAGTTGGCGGTTTCGGTTTCAAAATGAGCCGTTATTTTTACATGGCCACTGTTGGTGTAGCGAATAGCATTAATCGCAAGGTTTGAAATTAACTGGCGTAAACGTAGCGGGTCGGTGTGAATTTTATAGCCATATAAAGCATCAAAATCTGCGATAAATGATAAGTTTTTACTCTGTGCTTCATAGGCCATGGTGTTAGTGATAGACATTAATAATGCATGTATATCAGTCTCTAGATAGTTCAGGCTCAGCATGCGATTACTGCGAATAGAAAAGTCCAGTAAATCATTCACCAGCGCGGAAAGATGCAAGGCGTTATCATTTATTCGTTGTAAAAAATTATCTTGTTGTTCAGTATTTATTTTTTTATCGAGTAATATTTTTGAAAACCCAACGATACTATTAAGTGGCGTGAGTAGCTCATGGCTAGTATTGGCTATGATGGTTGATTTGACACGACTCGCTTCTAGCGCGCTTTTTTTCGCTAAAAACAGTTCAGCTTTTTCGCTCTCATTGTTTGCCAGAGCTTGCTCTTGTTGCTCGTTACTGGCGGTTTTCTTGATCCCTCTATTCAGCTTTTCGTTCTCTTTTTTTATAATAAGATAAAAAGACAGTGAAGAGTAAATCGAAATAACGATGGTGATTAAGGCAATACTATAAGCGAGAAAGTAGTTGAAACGGTATTGCTTTTTTGCACTCACTGTCAGCTTTCCTAATGGTTTTATACCATCTAAGGAATAGATTGTTTGGCTCGATGTGATCGATGACGGTGACTGTTTTTTAGCGTTAGCCGTTTGTATTTGATTGAACTGCCATTGCTCGCCTTGCCAGTTAATCTTAACGTGATTGATGGCGCTACCGCTCTCACCATAGGCTGATGTAGCTGTTAATAAATGACTTATTTTAGTCTGTGTAAGAGGTGAAATTAGCTGCAGTTGCGTGGCAAGGTTATGACTGCTGCGATTAAGCTGAATAAGTTGTTTTTGCGGCGACAAATAAAACGCCTCAAAAAAAACAAAGAACAGACAAAGAATGACAAGCAGCGTTTGTAGCGATAAAAAGATACGTGCCGAAAAGGGTAGTCCTTGTAATTTTAAGTCCATAATAAAGGCCAGTGGTTACAGCGAACATTGCATAGCTGTGTCTGCAGTGAATAATTTACGCTGAGTATCGTGATTACTCAGTGAGCTAAATAGCTCTTGTCATTGCTCTCGTCAGAGGCTTAGCCATAGAGTGAGCCATGAAGCCAGCATAGAGATATGGCCCGTGATATCGTTTCGCGCAGTGTAGCACCGATCAAATCGACCTTAAATGACTCGCCACAAAGGCACTCCAAAAAACGCCCTAAAAAGGTCCTAAAAAGGACCCGAAAAGTCTATTTTGCTCGACTATTAAGCGATTAATTTTGCTATTATAGCCGCCTTTAATAAGAACGATATGACGTTCTTTGATCAACTTTTATTGATGCTGGAATGTGACGCTTGAATTACCCCACTATTGAACAGTTTGTTGGCAATACGCCGCTCGTAAGATTACAGCGTCTGTATTCAGGCTCTAACGATATTTTGCTGAAATTAGAGGGCAACAATCCTGCTGGCTCGGTAAAAGATCGACCTGCGCTTAATATGATCAATCAAGCTGAATTGCGAGGAGATATTAAGCCTGGTGATACGCTTATAGAGGCAACCAGTGGTAATACCGGTATTGCCTTAGCCATGGCTGCAGCCATTAAAGGCTATCGTATGGTGCTAATTATGCCCAGCCATATGAGCCGTGAGCGAAAATTAGCGATGGCCGCTTACGGTGCCGAATTAATAGAAGTCGATGCGCAGTCAGGTATGGAAGGCGCGCGTGATTTAGCTGAATTAATGGCTTCACGTGGCGAAGGCACGGTGTTAGATCAATTCGCCAACATTGATAATCCCGATGCCCACTATCATACAACGGGCCCTGAAATTTGGCAGCAGACGGGTGGAAAAGTCACTCATTTTGTCAGTTCAATGGGCACTACCGGCACCATTATGGGTGTCTCACGGTTTTTGAAAGAAAAAAATCCTGATATTCAAATTGTTGGATTACAACCCATGGATGGCGCAAGTATTCCTGGTATTCGTCGTTGGCCTAAAGCCTACTTGCCGAGTATTTATCAAGACGACAATGTTGATAAAATTATCGATATTGATCAACAATCGGCAGAAATAAGTATGCGCGCCTTAGCCACTCAAGAAGGTATTTTTTGTGGCGTGTCCTCGGGTGGCGGTATTCATGCAGCCTTAGAGCTGGCGAAAACAGTAGAGAATGCAGTGATTGTGGTGATTATTTGTGACCGTGGTGATCGCTATTTATCGACCGGTGTTTTTGATCATACCGATTAATGATAGATACCGATTTAATGCTCAGAAGGCATAAATTTTATTAGAGTAAATACAACACGGATGTAAAATTAGGCGCTTATGGTACAAGTACGAAAAACTTATCCTAAACGTGAAAACGGTTCCTTAGATGTCGACACTTGGTTGGCATCACTGCCGGGCTTCACCGATCCCGATACAACGGCACGCATGGAAGTAGCTTGTCAGCTAGCCTCTGCGGCACAATCGAGCACTATCATAAAAGGTCAGCGACCTCATGGCTTGATTGGTTGTTTTGATGCCGGGCTAGAAATGGCCGGTATTCTTGGCAGTCTTCATATGGATGAAGAGGTGCTGATTGCTGCCGTTATTTATCGTGCCGTGCGTGAAGAGCGTGTTGCCATCGATAAAGTGAAAAGCAGTCTTGGTAGCGAAGTCGCTAGCTTGGTGCAAGGCGTATTGCGTATGGCGGCTATTTCTAGTCTTCGTACCGAAACTGAGCCGGTTTTAGGTCAGGGCAATGCGCAAGTAGAAAATATTCGAAAAATGCTTGTCGCCATGGTTGATGATGTTCGTGTTGGCCTCATTAAATTGGCTGAGCGCACACAAGCCATTCGCGCAGTAAAGAATCATTCCGACCCAGAAAAACAAAAGCGCGTCGCACGCGAAGTTTTTGAAATTTATGCGCCATTAGCGCACCGCCTTGGCATTGGTCAAATTAAGTGGGAGCTTGAAGATGTTTCTTTTCGCTACCTTGAACCCGAAGCTTATGCGTCCATAGCTAAAAAATTAGACGGTAAGCGGCTCGATCGTGAAGGCTATATTGGCGAAGTAATTCATCTGGTCGAGAGCCAACTTAAAGCCGCAGGCATTGATGCCGTGGTCAGCGGTCGAGCCAAACACATATACAGTATATGGCGCAAAATGCAGCGCAAAAATCTTGCCTTTGATCAAGTATACGATATTCGTGCGCTGCGTATTATGGTGCCGCAATTAAAAGACTGCTATGCCAGCTTAGGTATTATTCATACGCTATGGCGCAATATCCCCCGTGAGTTTGATGATTATATTGCTAACCCTAAAGATAATGGCTATCGCTCACTGCACACCGCTGTAATCGGTCCCGAAGCGAAAGTGTTAGAAGTTCAGATACGCACTAATGATATGCACGAGGCTTCAGAGTTAGGCGTTTGTGCTCATTGGCTTTATAAAGGCACAGATACTAACGGCAACAACAAAAGTTATGAGCAGAAAATAGAGTGGCTTAGGCAAGTGCTTGAGTGGCATGAAGATACTGGTGGTGAAACTGATGTCAGTGAATTAGCCAGTGAGCTAACCAATGATTTCGGTAAAGATCGTATTTATGTGTTTACCCCCGAAGGCCATGTTGTCGATGTTCCTTACGGCTCCACTCCCGTTGATTTTGCCTATCATATACATACCGAAGTAGGGCACCGTTGTCGGGGCGCAAAAGTCGATGGTCGCATTGTGCCTTTAAGCACCGTATTACGTAATGGCCAAAAAGTAGAGATTATTACAGGGCCGGAATCGACGCCTAATCGCGATTGGCTAAGAGCGAGTTTAGGTTATTTAAATTCATCGCGTGCTCGATCAAAAGCGCGTGCATGGTTTAAAAAGCAAGCGCGTGAACAAAACGTACAAGCGGGACGAGTATTACTTGAGCGAGAAATCAAGCGGCTTGCACTCACCAGTGTCGATTACAAAATACTGACTAAAAAACTACAGTACTTAACGGTTGATGATTTGTATGGCGCGCTGGGTGCCGGTGACGTATCGACCAGTCAAATTATGCGTATTGCTGAAAACTTATTTGGCAAGCCTGCACCGCCTCCCGTGTTGGTGGCTAAACCATCTTCGAAAGCGGATAGGCGTCAGTCGAAAAGTGATGTCACCGTCTTAGGCGTGGGTAACTTACTGACTCAAATTGCTCAATGTTGCAAGCCAGTGCCAGGTGATGATATTGCCGGTTATGTCACCGTTAGCCGAGGTGTAACCGTGCATCGCAAAGACTGTAGTCACTTTTTGCAGGTTGATAGTCAGCAGTTAGAACGCGTTATTGAAGTGAGTTGGGGTGCAGAAAAAAGTGGCTTATATTCTGTGGATATTGGCATTGAAGCTTATGATCGTACCGGCTTACTGAGTGATGTGTCTGGATTATTAGCCGCCATGCGAGTAAACGTTATGAGTGTGAATACCATCACCGATAAAGATAAACATACGGCTGACATGAGACTTACGTTAGAGATTCATAATATCGAAGAGTTAGTGCGTATTTTAGCGCGCTTAAACAATATGCCTAATATCATTAATACCGAGCGTTTAAGCTAATGTCGCAACCCTCACAGTATTCCGTCGATGATTTACAGTATTTAATGTCTCGGCTGCGAGACCCGCAAACCGGTTGTCCCTGGGATTTAAAGCAAACACCGCAAACCATTATTAATTACTCTATTGAAGAAGTGTATGAATTAGCTGATGCGATAGAAAGCGGCGATATTGATGATATTAAAGGCGAGCTAGGTGACGTTTTATTTCAAGTCATTTTTTTCGCTCGCTTAGCCGATGAAGAGCAACAGTTTACATTTAATGATGTAGTCCATACGTTGTGTTCAAAGCTTGTCACCCGACACCCGCATGTTTTTACTAATGGAACGCTTTATCCCAGTAGCAGTAATGGCGAAAAAACTAAGAGATCAACAGCCCCTTCTATAGATGAAGATCAAGTGGCTAAAAACTGGGAGCGTATAAAAGCCAGCGAGCGAGCAGAAAAAAATCGAGCAGGTCTCTTTGATGATGTGCCTTTAGCATTGCCAGCGTTATCACGAGCGGTAAAGCTGCAAAAGCGTGCAACGACTATCGGTTTTGATTGGCCAGATGCAAAAGGTGCATTAGCTAAATTAAAAGAAGAGGTGCTTGAGCTTGAAGAGTTGATTGAACAAGCCGAGCAGCAAAATTTACCCGATAATTTTCTACCGCGTGTAGAAGATGAATTGGGTGATGTGTTTTTCAGCACTATTAATGTCGCTAGAAAAATGCGCGTTAACAGTGAGCAATCTTTACGTCACGCCAACAAGAAATTCGTTACTCGTGTTGATGCTGTAATAGATAAATTGCAGCAGCAAGCGCCTGAGGGCGTTGAGAGCGATGACTTGAGTGATATTCATGCCACTAATAGCAAAGTAGACAGTGAAAGGCTCAATGATCTATGGAATGCGGTTAAACACGAAGAAAAAACCTCATAACAGTGGCGCTATGCTCAAAAGTCCCTTGTTAATGGCAGATTGACTGTGTATCTTTGCCCTCCTTTGTTATTTGGGCCTTTTTGACGCTTCGTTTATCATTCATTTAAGGCATAAAATCTAGACTTTTTAAGTGCTGCCACTACTCAAATACGTTTAAAACCTATTTATTTTAAACGTCTCGGTGAGCATCCACACTCAAAACAGCTATACGCTTTTATTAACGTATATATCAGGTAAGAGGTAATTTTAATGCGAATTATTTTGTTAGGTCCTCCAGGTGCAGGCAAGGGTACGCAAGCACAGTTTATTATGGATGCATTTAATATCCCGCAAATTTCCACTGGCGACATGTTACGCACGGCCATAAAAGAAGGTACCGAGCTAGGCATGCAAGTTAAAGATGTTATGTCATCAGGTGGCCTAGTGTCAGATGATATTATTATTGCCTTAGTAAAAGAGCGTATTCAACAAGCCGATTGTCAGCAGGGTTTCTTGTTTGATGGTTTTCCTCGCACCGTTCCGCAAGCACAGGCGATGCTTGATGCCGGCGTTCATGTCGATAACGTGTTAGAAATTTGTGTCGAAGATGAAGCTATTATTCAGCGACTCAGTGGTCGACGTGTGCACGAAGGTTCAGGTCGTGTTTACCATATTCAATACAACCCACCTAAAGTGGCCGGTAAAGATGATGAAACCGGTGACGAGCTTATTCAGCGTGAAGATGATCTTGAAGTTACTATTCGCAAGCGTTTAGGTATTTATCATGACCAAACAGAAGTGTTAGTCGATTTTTATAAGAATATGGGTGAAGCAGAAGCACTTAAAGCGCATGCACCGGTATATCATCGTGTGAATGGTATTGGTGATGTCGATGAAATACGCACAAAAGTGTTATCAATGTTGAAGTAAAAGCACTTTGCAATAAAAAAGGCTCCTTTTGGAGCCTTTTTTATTGCCTAACGTTTTTGTTTTTGCTTTTTAGCGAGTATTCCTTGTTTATTGGCGCTCAAAAAAATAATTTTTACTGTATTGGTCGATTATTTGTATTGTTTACTCAAAAATATTCGTCTGATTTCGATGAATTAAGCTATTTAATCAAAAAAACAAGAATATCGACGGTCGATTATTTTTTTTTATTGCGTTCAGCGACTATGCTTGAATTATCATGATGAAAAAAACATCTTTAAGCTGTTTATTTTGTTTTTATTCGCCATTGCAGTCACGCATTTTTCATTGTGTTTTAATATCTAACACTGCTACTGTTGGTTGAATATTAATTAAATAAACTAAGATATAAAAAAATAAAAATTCGCGAAATTATTTTTTTTCGGAACAAAAAAACAGAAAAAAAACATCGATTAATAACGAAAGCGGGTATTTTGTTCAAAAAAGGCAAGAATAATTTAATTTTTCACAAAAAAAGTCTTGCAAGAACGTGAATTTAGTTTACTTTTTAACTAAGATCATTAAGTCAATTGTTAATTGTGACTTTGTTAGTTAGATGGTTTGATTTTGACGTGGTTATTTCGGCTTACATTATCGAAAGTAATTACTTTGATATCGACCCTCGTCATTGATCGATCATCATTGATTAACGTGTACTAGACAATCAACTTATTAAGGTGAGGATACTCAGCATGGCATTAGCAAAAAAGAAAAAGGCCGCTGTAAAGCGCAAGCCAGCAAAAAAAGCCGCTACTAAGAAGAAAGCAGTAGCTAAAAAGAAAGTCGTAGCTAAAAAGAAAGTAGTTGCGAAGAAGAAAAAAGTAGTTGCTAAGAAGAAAGTTGTCAAAAAAGCAGCAGCTAAGAAGAAAGTAGTTAAAAAAGCAGCAGCTAAGAAGAAAGTAGTCAAAAAAGCAGCAGCCAAGAAGAAAGTCGTTAAAAAGGCAGCAGCTAAGAAGAAAGTAGTCGCTAAAAAGAAAGTTGCTAAGAAAAAGGTCGTTAAAAAGGCTGCAGCTAAGAAAGTAGCTAAGAAAAAAGTAGCTAAAAAGGTTGTTAAGAAGAAAGCAGTCAAAAAAGCAGTTAAGAAAGTAGCTAAGAAAAAAGTAGCTAAGAAGAAGGTAGTTAAGAAGAAGGTAGCTAAAAAAGTCGCTAAGAAAGTTGTTAAGAAAGCGGCTAAAAAGGTAGTTAAGAAGAAAGTAGCTAAAAAACCAGCGAAAAAAGTAGCGAAAAAGTAGTTAAGAAAAAAGCCGCCCCTAAGAAGGCAGTTAAGAAAGTCGCTAAGAAAAAAGTAGCTGCTAAGAAAGTTGTTAAGAAAAAAGCCGCACCTAAGAAAGCTGCTAAGAAAGTCGTTAAGAAGAAAGCTGCTAAGAAGAAGTAAAATTGTTCTTAGTTTAAAAAACCCCTCTATATGAGGGGTTTTTTTATGTCTGTTGATAAGTAAAATGGCGATTATTTAAACTTAATCAGTGCTTAATTGCGTGAGAAGGCGGTAATCGAGCTTCGCATTTAACAAAAAAAAGCCAATATCGGTTTTATCTTTGCGTTTTTTGTTCAATTAACGCCATTTCTGTCATGCTATTGATGTCTGCAAAGCCAATGCTGTGGCTGTTAACAAGGATTGGGTGAGTATTTATTTGATTCAACCAGTTTTTAATCGAATGGTTTTTTGTTTTTTGTACTAACGGACTATTTTCTACTTCCGATACTGCCAGTAATGGTTGCAATGCATTGACGGCGGCCGAACGCTTAATTAATAGAGCAAGATAGTGATGACCCTTTTCATCAACGGGATAACTCGCATCAGCGCCCGATTGATCCATGGCACTAAAAAGTTGTTGTACAACATCACGAGGAATCATGGGCATATCACAGGAGCAAATAAAAAGAATGTCGCTATCACAGTAGTCTAAGAAGCTAGCGATTCCTGCAAGCGGACCCCGCAGTGGACTTTCGCTTTTGTCTTTAAAGCAGGTGGGTGCTGATGTTTTTGTTTTTGAACCTGATTGAATATCCGTTTTTTGATAATAATCTGCATAAATGGACTGATATTCAGCGCTATTGCGATTACAGCTAATGGAAATGCTCGAGACTTGTGGCGCGATACGCTCAATAACATGTGCAATCATTGGTTTGTTTAAAAAAGGGATTAAGCCTTTATCGTTATAGCCAAAGCGCTGACTTTGTCCGCCAGCAAGAATTAACGCCGCGATGGTTGAAGAGGCGGGCTGACTAGCGTCTGGAGTGGATTGACTAGAGTGCTGCATTGGGCGTTGGCTCATAGAGGACTTTAACGACTAGTATCACATGAGTTAAAAGAATTAGGCTAGGCTTAAAGTCAGGCTTAACATAAGAGAAAATTAAAGAATCTATTCTAATCTTCCTTTTGCTTGCTGTCATTGATCATATGTCCCTAGTGCTGTGCGGCGATGGGACTATAGTGTAATATCGATTTTTTTACGTTGCGGTTGAATATTCAGTCTTAATACTGTTTGTTAGTCGTCCTTTTAGTCGTTAATCATTTACAGGCTAGTGTTTACTTTTGAATATTCTTGCTCTAGAAACCAGTTCTCAGCATTGCAGTGTGGCGCTTCAATATACGAGTGCGAAGCCGGTTGAAAACACCATCAATATAGCCACTCGACTCGACGCTACTGCCTTATCGCATTCGCGAAGCTTATTGTCTTTGATTGATGAAGTTTTACAAGAAGCTAATTTATCTTTAGCCGAGCTCGATGCAATTACTGTCGCGAGAGGGCCGGGCTCCTTTACCGGTTTAAGAATTGGTATTGCCGTGGCCCAAGGTCTAGCATTCGGAAATCAACTGCCTGTACTACCCGTTTCATCACTTGCGGCGGTGGCGTATAACGCTTTTTTTTATTGGGCCAATCAATCAGCTTCGCAGCAATCAGATTCAAGGCAAGCTGTATTGGCAACCATGGATGCACGAATGGGTGAGGTTTATTGCGGTTGGTATGATTTACGTGGCGAGCTGCCAGTTCTTCTTGGTAAAGAGTACGTTATTAAGCCCGCGTTATTATCGCAGGTCGGCATGCCTTGTTTACAACAGGCTAATGCGTATTCAGCGCATATTGTTAACGATGATATCGATGTATCGCTGTCGCTAAACGCTGCCATTGCTGGTCAAGGATTACATTACCATGCAGAATTTCCATCATCATTAAGTCAGCTGCCAATTGAGCCAGAGGTACTTCCCGATGCAGCGGCTTTATTGCCGTTAGCTACACGCGATTTAAAACAAGGATTGGGTATTGATCCTGAGATGCTTACGCCTGTTTATTTACGCGACAATGTCACGTATTAATTGCCACTTATTAAATGTTACTTATTAAATGTTACTTATTAAATGTCACGTATAAATCATCACGTATTAACCGTTACAACATAAAGGGTTTTAGTTTTTAATTATGGATACATTGC
>JGI20153J14295_10002335_pt1 | contig 13670 bp, 13 predicted proteins | sample COG_03_FD_14295 | JGI IMG/M metagenome (IMG submission 14295) | reverse complement strand
GCGCACGAAAATATCGGGATTGGAATACAGCGAGTGCGTCACCAAATGCAGTAACTGCGCTACTTCGGCCTGAAAGGCATGGGTTTTCTTGGTCATACGTAAGTCGTAAAAAAATAGTGAAAAATGCAGATCGTGCCGGATGTTCCCGACGCGCTATTGCGTAGTTGGAGACGAGGCGCCCTTTTTCAAGAGTCCCCCATCCGGCAAAGTCTGGGGGCTTAGAAGCGTTCGGTTGGCCCCAAATAGCGCCACTGACCGACAGGGAGTTGGGCGAGGTTGATGGAGCCAATGCGCACACGCTTCAAGCCCACGACTTTTAAGCCCACTTGCTCGCACATACGGCGAATTTGGCGCTTCTTCCCTTCGCGCAAGACAAATCGTAACTGCTCCGTATTTTGCCAACTCACCTTGGCGGGCTTCAGCACCTGGTTGTCCAGCAGCAAACCCTCACGCAACAACGCCAAGCGCTCTTCTGGGAACTCCGCTTGCACGTCTTTCTCAACCGGGGCATCGGCACCGTCGCCAATCCAAATGACGCGCACCAAATACTCTTTTTCAATGTTGGAGTTCTCCCCAATGAGCGTGCGCGCGATGATGCCGTTTTGGGTAAACACAATGAGACCGGTCGAGTCAATGTCCAAGCGCCCTGCTGGCGCCAAGCCACGCGTGAAGCGGGCTTGGAAGCGCGTGCGTGTGGGATCTTCCGTCCACTGCGATTGCGGGCCAATAAGGGTGGCAGCGCTCTCATGGCCGTCTTCGGGCAAACCACTCACATAGCCCATGGGCTTGTGTAGCAAGATGGTGACCTGTTGGGCTTGCTCGGCATGGGCATCGGGCGAGACATCAATACGGTCCTCCTCGGAGACGGTTTGCCCCATTTCGCCCACCTCACCGTTAACCAGCACCCAACCGTTGTCAATCCACTGATCCCCCTCCCGGCGGGAGCACAGCCCCAACTCGGCCAATCGCTTGTTCAAGCGAACGCCGCCCGCTTTCTCAGCGTCTGTTTTAGGACCTTGGTGGTGCGCTTGTGCGATGGGCTGCGCTGGCGGTGCATATTGGCTGCGCATGGGCGCGGACGTGTGATCGCGTGCGTCGCGACTTCTCTCAGGAGGACGGCTGTCAAAGCGCCGCTCGGGCGGCCGCTCACGTCCCGCACGATCACCACGCGATGCACCCCCCCAACCGCGATCATCGCCTCGCTGGTTGCCGCTGTCGTGGCTTGGACCATAGGGCCGGCGCTCATCACGTCGGTCATCACGTCGGTCAAAGCCACCGGCGGGTCTATCGTTGAAACGCCCGCTATCGTTGAAGCGCCCACCATCGTCTTCCCGGGCATGTAAGCGCTGCTCGAGCACGCGCATGGCCGCTGCACGTTGGTCGTTGGCGTCGCCCTGTGGCTGGCGCGTCGCGCCAGGGTTGGCGTTATAGCCACCCGAGCGCGCGGGTGCACGGTAGCCATCGCGCCCACGGTCGTTGCGGTCGTTGCGGTCATCGCGTCCGCCCTCATAACGCTCACCCCCGTAGCGCTCACCGCCATAGCCGCGTCCGCGCGGCTCCGGTTCAGGGGCGCGTGCCGCTGCATGCTCCAAACGGCGCAACGCCGCTTGTGCAGTTGACGCCAGTGCCAGCGCCTCTGGCGTGGGTTCACGCTTGACGAAGCGTGCCAAGGGCGCGCTGCCGCGCACGGGCTTCTTCGGCATACGCGGGTCGAAAGGTGCGCGACTGACAGTCCCCTCGGTATTTTTTTTCGCGCGCGCATCTGCTGCACGGAGGGTGGGTTTTGAGGTCATGGTGGTATGAAAAGTAAAAGTCAGTCGATCAGGATTAAAAAGAAAGCCTATGCAAGCGGGCGCTTGTCATACGCGGAAAGGTCCCCAGATACCGGTGCGTTCAGTTCGCCGTAGCGCAGCGCATTCAAGTCGAGCACCCGCAAGCCGCCGTACTCCACGCGAATCCAACCATGCGCTGCCAAGGTGCGCAACGCCTCGTTGACCCGCTGGCGAGAGAGTCCCACCAAATAGGCCAACTCTTGCTGAGTAATCCGCAACATTTCAGCCACCCCCGGATAGAGCTTGGGCTCAAACATCGCAGCCAAGTTACGCGCCACCCGCAGGTCCGGGCTCGCCATGCGGTCTATCTCTCTGGCCGCAATGAACTGGCCTAGGCGCTCATTCAGTTGGAGCATCACAAAGCGGTTAAAGCCCAAGGAATGACCGATGAGCCAGTCAAACATCTCGGTAGAAATACCCGCCAAACGGCTGGTGCGCAACGCCTGAATGTTGTAACGGTAGGGCTCACGCTTGAGCACCGTACCTTCGCCAAACCATCCGCCGGGTGCAATGCCGGTAAACGTGATCGCTGAGCCTCGGCTGTCGTCATTGCTCATCTTAAGCAACCCCTCGATCAAACCAAACCAGTAGGTCACGGGGCGGCCAATGCGCACCACATAGTCCCCCGGTTCGGCGATGGTCACCAACATGTCTTGGCGCACATGCTCGCGCTCGTCCGCCGTGAGCGATGTCACCCAAGGGATCTGCGCAAACTCGTCATCAGACAGCACGCGAGCGCGTTGTTTCAAGCTGCTTGGTTCCGTCATGGTCTGTCGATGTAAAACATTCAATTTCTCTGCTTCCTACACGCGAGGGGCTTGCGCCTGAGTCGCTTAAACGGGACCGCCAAAATAAACCCGGCACGATCACCCGCAATAAGCGGCCAATTTAGGGGAAAGTCCTATACGGGTTCCCCCTCTAATTGTCGTTCAACCGACAGGCAAACGTCAAATCAAAGTCTACGATACATATAAGTTTAAAGATTGCCTGCTGAAACACGGTTTGATGCGCCCTCGCGCACCCCTACAGCAGGCGCAATGGAGTCAAAAATGCAACAAACCTTCCCTGGCTTGCTTGTGGCGCATGCCGCGCAGCGTCCTGATGCGCCTGCCATGCGTGAGAAAGCCTACGGTATCTGGCAAACACTGTCGTGGTCAGATTTGGCCGCCATGGTGGCCGACCTAGCGGGCGCCTTGCACGAAGCGGGTCTGCGCCGGGGGGAGCATGTGGTCGTTATTGGCTCTAACCGCCCTAGGCTATATGCCACCATGCTGGCTGCACAGTCGCTCGGTGTCACGCCCGTGCCGCTGTACCAAGATGCTGCGGGCGCCGAATGCGTGTTCCCGATCAACAACGCGGACATTCGCTTTGCCATCGTGGAAGACCAAGAACAGGTCGACAAAATGCTGGAAATCCGGGCGCAATGTCCCCAGATCTCAAACATCTACTTTGACAACCCACGCGGTATGCGCAATTACGAGGAAACGGGTCTGGCCAGTTTGGACGACTTGCTGGCAGCTGGAAAGGCCTTCTCGCAAAAGAACCCCTCCTTTTTTGCTGATGAGGTGGCGAAGGTCACGTCCAGTGATGTGGCCGCCATGTTCTTCACCTCTGGCACAACCGGAAACCCCAAAGGCGTGGTCCACACACACAGCAGTTTGCTAGACCGCGCCAGCGTTGGCGCGCGCTTCGACAAGCTGGTCCCAACGGATGAGGTCTTGGCCTATCTACCCCCCGCGTGGATTGGCCAAAACATCTTTAGTTACGCGCAGTGGCTGGCTGTTGGCTACATCGTGAACTGTCCCGAGTCGGCGGAAACCGTCACCATCGACTTGAAAGAAATTGGCCCCACTTACTACTTTGCCCCACCCCGCGTGTTTGAGACCCTACTCACCAGTGTCCTCATCCGCATGGAAGATGCCAGCACATTAAAACGCGCACTCTTCAAACACTTTATGGACTTGGCGCAACGCGTTGGCCCCATCAAAATGGCAGGCCAGTCGGTTGGCCTTATGGATAGCCTGCAATACGCCCTTGGCGATGCGATCATCTACGGCCCGTTGCGTAACAACCTCGGCATGTCTCGTGTGCGTGTCGCCTATACCGCTGGTGAGGCGATTGGCCCCGATCTGTTTACGTTTTACCGCTCCATAGGCGTCAACCTGAAACAGCTATACGGTTCCACAGAGACCGCGGTTTTTGTTTGCTTGCAACCCGACCACCAAGCCAAGGCTGACACTGTGGGCATCCCGTGCGAGGGCGTGGAAATCAAGGTAGCAGAGTCTGGCGAAATTTTGGTTCGCTCACCCGGATTGCTCAAGGAGTACTACAAGAACCCCGAGGCGACCGCCGAGGTATTGAGTGCTGACGGTTGGTACCACACCAGCGATGCCGGCTTCCTCGATAGTGATGGTCACTTGAAGATCATCGATCGCGTGAAAGACGTCGGACGCATCAAGGGCGGCGCATTCGACGGCTCGATGTTTGCGCCCAAGTACGTTGAGAACAAGCTCAAGTTTTTCTCCTTCATTAAAGAGGCCGTGGCCTATGGCGACCAACGTGAACGCGTTTGTGTCATGGTGAACATTGACTTTGATGCGGTTGGCAACTGGGCCGAGCGCCAAAACTTGCCCTACGCCGGCTATGCCGACCTATCCCAGAAATCCACGGTTTACGACATGATTCGCGACTGCGTGGAGCAAGTTAACGCTGACCTGAGCCGCGACGCGATGTTGGCGGGCTCTCAAGTCAGTCGATTCCTGATCTTGCATAAAGAGCTGGATCCCGATGACGGCGAATTGACCCGTACCAACAAGGTCCGCCGTGGCTTCATCGCGGAGAAGTACGGCGTGCTGGTTGAGGCCTTGTACGGCGACAAAACCGAGCAGTTTATTGAGACGCAGGTGAAATTCGAAGACGGTCGCACAGGCGCCATCAGCGCCACTTTGCAACTGCGTGACGCCAAAATCTTCACGCCCGTGCAGGCAGCGGCTTAAGCACGCGCCTCTGAGCACCAGCCCCTAAGAACCCTGAACAACCTGACACCACACCATGGCTAAACGAGAAATAGGCGACGTCATTCTTGACGTCGAAAACATCAGCTTGCGATTCGGCGGCGTGAATGCACTCAGCGACATCTCATTCGACGTGCGCGAGCACGAGGTACGCGCCATCATTGGGCCTAACGGCGCCGGCAAGAGCTCCATGTTGAACTGTATTAACGGCGTTTACCAACCGCAAGAGGGGCAGATCAGCTTTCGGGGCAATACCTTTAAGCACATGAACAGCCGACAAGTCGCGGAAATGGGCATTGCCCGAACATTCCAAAACTTGGCCTTGTTCAAGGGTATGAGCGTGATCGACAACATCATGACCGGGCGCAACCTGCGGATCAAGAGCAATATATTTTTGCAGGCGTTGCGCATCGGCCCCGCCGAAGGGAAGAGTCGGAACACCGCGAGTATGTCGAGCAAATTATCGACTTCTTGGAAATTCAGGCCCACCGCAAAACACCGGTTGGTCAACTGCCCTACGGCCTGCAAAAACGGGTTGACTTGGGTCGCGCTTTGGCGATGGAGCCCCAAGTCTTGTTGCTCGATGAGCCCATGGCCGGTATGAACATGGAAGAAAAGCAAGACATGTCTCGCTTCATCCTGGATGTAAACGAAGAGTTTGGCTCCACCATTGTCTTGATCGAACACGACATGGGCGTGGTGATGGACATCTCCGATCGCGTCGTGGTGTTGGACTACGGCAAGAAAATTGGTGACGGCACACCCGAAGAAGTGCGTGCCAACGAAGACGTTATCTCCGCCTACTTGGGCACCTCGCACTAAGCGCCCCTCAACACTGGAAACCAGATCATGGCATTTTTCTTAGAAACCTTGCTCGGCGGGCTCATGGCGGGCATGCTGTATTCACTCGTTGCTTTGGGCTTCGTGCTTATTTTCAAAGCGTCTGGCGTCTTTAACTTTGCACAGGGTGCGATGGTGTTATTCGCCGCCTTGGCGATGGCCAGATTCTCAGAGTGGCTCCCACAGTGGCTTGGCTTTGACAACCTGCTGCTCGCCAACGTGTTGGCTTTTCTCATAGCCGGCATTTTGATGTTCGGTATCGCCTGGCTCGTGGAGCGCTTGGTCTTGCGCCACCTCGTTAATCAAGACGGCGCAACGCTGTTAATGGCGACCTTGGGCATCACTTACTTCATTGATGGGCTGGGTCAATCCCTTTTTGGAAGCGACATCTACCAAATCAACATTGGCATGCCCAAAGAGCCTGTGTTCTTGCTGGACTCCGTCTTTGAGGGCGGGCTAATGGTCAACCTCGAAGATGTATACGCCGCCATCATCGCCGCGAGCTTGGTCATTTTGCTGACGATTTTTTTCAACAAAACTATTACGGGCCGCGCGTTACGTGCGGTGGCCGATGACCACCAAGCCGCTCAGTCAGTGGGTATCCCGCTGAACCACATCTGGGTAGTGGTGTGGTGTGTCGCCGGTCTCGTCGCCTTGGTGGCGGGCATGATCTGGGGCTCAAAAATGGGGGTTCAGTTCTCACTCAGTACCGTGGCCCTCAGGGCCTTACCCGTCATCATTTTGGGGGGGCTCACGTCGGTTCCAGGCGCCATTATTGGTGGCCTCATCATCGGCGTAGGCGAGAAGCTGTCCGAGGTGTTCTTGGGGGGCTACGTCGGCGGTGGCATTGAAATTTGGTTTGCATACATGCTCGCGCTTGTCGTGCTGATGTTCCGCCCGCAAGGCCTGTTTGGCGAAAAGATTATTGACCGGGTGTAACACCCAAGTTGCACAGAAAGACAAAAGATGTTCTATAGAGAAAACGGTCAGTTCAAGACAAACTACAAAGCAGACCAGCAGATCTTCGCCATTACGCAAGACCGCTGGGCCGTATTGGCGCTCATTGCCTTTGCCTTCATCGGTGTGCCGATGATGGTCGATGAGTACCTGTTCCGCGCCATCCTGATTCCCTTCCTCATACTCGCGCTTGCCGCTGTCGGTCTGAATATTTTGGTGGGTTACTGCGGTCAGCTCTCACTGGGCTCGGGGGCGTTCATGGCCATCGGTGCCTATGGCGCCTACAACTTCATCATGCGTATAGAGGGCATGCCTCTGATTCTTGCCCTGCTATTGGGCGGCGTGTGCGCCACCATCGCCGGTATTGTTTTCGGCATTCCCAGTTTGCGCGTGCGTGGCCTTTACCTCGCCGTCGCGACGCTGGCGGCACAGTTTTTCTGGGACTGGGCATTTCTGCGCATCGGCTGGTTCACCATCTACACGCCGTCAGGCTCGGTTGCGGTTTCCAACCTGCAAGTATTTGGCTGGACCATTAACTCGCCGGTCGAGAAATACTGGTTTTGCTTGGGCTTCTTGACCGTCTTCGCCTTGTTAGCCAAAAACCTCGTTCGCTCCGCCATAGGACGTAACTGGATGGCAATCCGTGACATGGACGTTGCCGCAGCGGTGATTGGTATCCAGCCGCTGTACGCCAAGCTATCGGCGTTTGCGGTGAGCTCCTTCATCATCGGCGTGGCCGGAGGTCTGTGGGGCTTCGTCCACTTAGGTGGCTGGGAGCCGGCGGCCTTTGATATCCAGCGCTCGTTCCAACTGTTGTTCATGGTCATTATTGGCGGCATGGGCTCCATCATGGGCAGCATGTTCGGCGCCGCCTTTATCGTGGCCTTGCCCATTTTTCTCAACCAAGCATTGCCTGTTGTTGGTAGCTGGGTGGGCGTCACTATTTCTACGGCGGGCATTGCGCACGCTGAATTCATGATTTTTGGTGCGCTGATCGTGTGGTTCCTCATTGTGGAGCCGCATGGTTTAGCGCGTCTGTGGAGTATCGGCAAGCAAAAGATGCGTATCTGGCCCTTCCCACACTGAATCCCCGGGCGACCAAGGGGGAGCGGCGCCAGCGCCGGTCATTTGGTTGCATGTTGAAGCGCTTTTACACAACACTCTAAGGAGACTCGATATGAAGTTACGCAAACTCATGCTGGGTGCAGCGGCCGCGGCCATGGGCGTCAGCGCCCTACTCGCGCCCGTTTCGTCTGCACAGGCTGAAGAAACGCAGTTTTTCCCCTCGCTGGTTTACCGCACAGGGGCTTACGCACCTAACGGCATCCCCTTCGCCAATGGTTACTCCGATTACTACCGCCTCGTCAATGAGCGCGGCGGCATCAACGGCGTCAAGATCACCGTTGAAGAGTGCGAGACAGGCTACTCAACCGACCGTATTGTTGAGTGCTATGAGCGCTTGAAGGGTCAGAATGGCGGCGCAACCGTCTTCCAACCACTGTCAACAGGCGGTACGTTCGCGCTGACAGAAAAAGCACCCGTGGACAAAATCCCACTGATCACCGCCGGCTTGGGCCGCAGTGAGTCAGAAGACGGTGGCATCTTCAAGTGGAACTTCCCCTTGTTGGGCACCTACTGGGTTGCCGCTGACGTGTTGGTTCAACACGTCGGCAAGGAAGCCGGCGGTCTCGATAAGCTCAAGGGCAAGAAAATTGCNCTGATCTATCACGACAGCGCCTACGGTAAAGAGCCGATCCCACTGATGCAGAAGCGTGCCGAAATGCACGGCTTTGAACTCCAGCTGTTGCCCGTTGCCCACCCTGGTGTGGAGCAAAAGGCCACTTGGCTGAAGGTGCGTCGTAACCGGCCTGACTACGTCTTCTTGTGGGGCTGGGGTGTCATGAACTCCACCGCCATCAAGGAAGCAGTTGCCACGGGTTACCCCCGCGAAAAGATGTACGGCGTGTGGTGGTCTGGTGCTGAACCAGACGTCAAAGACGTCGCCGATGCGGCTAAGGGCTACAACTCATTGGCCTTGCAGCACAGCGCAGAGTATGACTCTTCGGTTGTGAAAGAGGTGCTGGCTAAGTTGCATGACCAAGGAAAAGGGACGGGTCCCCGTGAAGAAGTGGGCCAGGTGCTGTACATGCGCGGCCTGATTTCTGCGATGTTGGCCACCGAAGGCATGCGTGTCGCACAAGCCAAGTATGGCAAAGGCAAGCGCATCACGGGTGAGCAAATGCGTTGGGGCTTAGAGAACATGAACCTCACCACCATCGGGCTCAACTCATTGGGCTTCGGTGGTGTGATGCGCACAACCTCTACCAGCTGTAACGACCACATGGGTGCTTCATGGGCACGTATCCAGACATGGAACGGCAAAGGCTGGGATGTGGGTAACACATGGTACGAAGGTGACCGCAAGGTGCTGGGCCCCATGGTGACTGCCACAGCCAACAAGTACGCCGCTGACAAGAAATTGACACGTCGTGCTGCGTCTGACTGCAACAGCTAATTACCGCTAGGTATTTGGCAAAAAAGGGGCCCCGCAAGGGGCCCCTTCTCTCCCGAACAAAAACCGACGCACCCTGCGTCAACCTTTACTAGGCTCGCTATGCAAGCAAAAGACATCGTCCTAAACGTGAATGGCATTGAGGTCATTTACAACCACGTCATCTTGGTCTTGAAAGGGGTGTCCCTTCAAGTCGAGCAGGGCAAAATTGCCGCTATCTTGGGTGGCAACGGTGCAGGCAAGACCACCACATTGCGTGCGGTCTCCAACTTGTTGAAGGGCGAGCGCGGTGAAGTCACCAAAGGCAGCATTGAGTTCCGAGGTGAACGCATTGAAAACCTCACCCCCGCTGACTTGGTCAAGCGCGGCGTCGTGCAGGTCATGGAGGGGCGTCATTGTTTTGCGCACCTCACCATTGAAGAGAATTTATTAACCGGCGCGTACACGCGCGTCGACAAGGGCGAAATAGAGGCCAACCTAGAAAAGGTCTACAACTATTTCCCCCGACTGAAAACACGCCGCACCTCGCAGGCGGCTTACACGTCTGGCGGTGAGCAACAGATGTGCGCCATTGGCCGCGCCATCATGGCCAACCCCAGCGTTATTTTGCTCGATGAGCCCTCTATGGGCTTGGCACCACAAATTGTGGAAGAGGTGTTTGAAATCGTGAAGGACTTGAACCAACGCGAGAAGGTCACCGTTTTACTCGCTGAACAGAACACCAACATGGCTCTCAAGTATGCCGACTACGGCTACATCATGGAGTCGGGCCGCATCGTGATGGACGGTGTCGCTGCCGATCTGCGTAACAACGAGGACGTCAAAGAGTTCTACTTGGGCATGGGTGGTGGTGAACGCAAGTCATTTAAAGACGTGAAGAGCTACAAGCGTCGCAAGCGCTGGTTGGCCTAACCCGGGCCAGCGCGCAACCGCTTTCTCGTGGCTTGGTGAATACCAGACCCTTTCGCTTACTCACACTGGTTCACCCGATAACGTTATGGCCCTATTTTTTGACGCACTTGAGAACCAAGACCCCGCCGCCAGAGAGGCCAGGCTCATGGGTGAACTGGCTTCGCAGGTGGCGCACGCACAACGTGCCTCCGCCGCTTTTGCCGACATTCTGGCGAGCGTTGATGCACCCTCGATCGCGAGCCGAATGGCCTTGGCTAGCTTGCCCGTGACGCGCAAAACGCAATTACTAGACAGACAAAAGGCCCAGCGGGCGCAAGACCCCATGGGCGGCTTTGCCACCCAAAGCTACGGCGCAGAGATGCCCCAAATCTTCGCCAGCCCCGGCCCCATATACGAGCCAGAGGGTCGTGCGGCTGACTACTGGCGCACAGCGCGTGCGGTATTTGCCGCTGGTTTTCGCGCGGGCGATTTAATACACAACTGTTTTTCTTACCACTTCACCCCCGCAGGCTCCATGATGTCGTGCGCCGCGCGTGCCATTGGTTGCACCGTTTTCCCGGGCGGCACTGGCCAGACCGAACAACAGGTGCAGGCCATGGCCGAGCTCAGGCCAGCGGGCTACATCGGAACACCCAGTTTTTTGCGCATTATTTTGGAGAAGGCAGACGAGATGGGCATTGCCCTACCCAGCGTAAAGAAAGCGCTGGTTTCTGGTGAGGCCTTGCCCCCTTCCTTGCGTGACTGGTTTGGTGCACGCGGGGTCGACACCTACCAGTGCTACGCCACCGCAGACGTGGGCTTGATTGCCTATGAGACCTCCGCGCGCGAGGGCTTGGTGCTTGATGAAGGGGTGATCGTTGAGATCGTGCGTCCAGGCACCGGCGATCCCGTTGAGCCGGGTGACGTCGGGGAGCTCGTCATCACCACACTCAACCCGGACTACCCCATGATCCGGTTTGGCACCGGCGACCTCTCCGCCGAGCTGCCAGGGCACTGCCCAACCGGTAGGACCAACACGCGCATTAAGGGTTGGATGGGCAGGGCCGACCAAACCACGAAAGTGCGGGGTATGTTCATTCACGCCGCGCAAGTTGGCGATGTGATGCGTAAGTTTCCCGCGCTCAGCGGCAAGGCACGTTTAGTCGTCACCGGTGAAATGGCCAACGACGCGTTGGCGTTACACGTTGAGGCTGACGGTCTGAGCCCGGACACCCTTGCCGCGTTGGCAGCGGCTGTACGCGACGTTACGAAATTACGTGCGGACGTGACTGTGGTCCCACCGGGCGGCTTGCCAAACGATGGCAAGGTGATAGAGGACGCACGCAGCTACGCCTAATCGATGGGTAGCTTGCGCTGCGCGCTAGCGCATCTCCCACGTCAGTGGTTCGTCTTCGGCTTGACAGCGCGCCAACGTCTTCAACAGCGGCGTAAACCGCGCTGACCAACTCACCGGTGGAGGCTTGCTGGCCTGATCCGCACCCGCGTTGTTATCCGCGGCCTTGTGATCTACCGCCCCGTGACGACCAATGAAGTCACGCACCGCCGCATCGGCTTCGGCCATCTCAGCAGCCAGCAGAATACCTTTTGCGCCGGGCGTTTTACCCCATATCTCGAGTAGCACGCTACCGTGCTCGTTGAACATCACCAAGTCAGCGGTGACCTTAGACTGAAAGCGAATCATGTGGGCACTCTGTATCGCCCGCTTCACGCGAGCTTAAAGCGCCATTATGCGTGTCGAAGCCCGTGTCGCATAGTGGCCATTTCGTCCAAGCGGTGTTGCTCTGCTTTGTTCTGGTGAGCGACGAGGCGCTTGTTTTCACGCTCCACGAGTTTTTTCATTTTTTCTAACTCGACACGCGCCAACCGCACCTGCTCCGCGGCAAGGTCTCTCGCCGCCGCCATTTGCTGAACGCGCAGCTGCGCCTGCACATCTAAGTCAACGAGCTGCGCCAAAAACTGGCGGCAATTGAGACTATCCGACAGGTTGGTTTGACGCTCGAACTGGGTCAGCTTCGCGCGGTACTCCGTGATCATATTGAGCACACGTTCCCGACTACTTTGGGCTTCTGCTTCTTTGAGCCGCGCTTGGCGCAGCACGTTCTCAGCCTCAGTTAATTTGGCTTGGGCTTGATCAGCCAACACGGGCCAGGGGCTTTTAATATCAGGCATTGACTTGTCCCATCACACTACCCAACATGGCACGTGACATGTCATAGGCGACGCCAGCGTGCATGTCTTGCTGTAGGAATTCAACCATTTGTTCGCGTGCGGCAATCGCCGCATCCAAATCTCGATTGGTACCGGCATCGTAGGCTCCCACCTGAATAAGATCTTGGTTTTGTTGATAAAGCGTCCACAACCGACGAAAACGGTTGGCCTCTTTCAAGTCCTCGGGTGACAGCAGGTTTTGCATCACACGGGAAATAGAGCCTGCCATATCAATGGCTGGGTAATGCGCCGCGTCCGCAAGCGACCGTGACAACATTACTTGCCCATCCAACGACGCACGGGCGATGTCAACGATAGGGTCATTGCCGTCGTCGCCCTCAGCCAACACGGTATAAATTGCCGTGATCGAACCAAAGCCGTTGCGACCAACGCCGGCACGCTCAATCAGGTTGGGTAACAGGCCAAACACCGATGGCGGATAACCTTTGGCCGTCGGTGGCTCACCCACGGCCAAACCAATCTCGCGTTGGGCGTGGGCGACGCGGGTAAGGCTGTCAACCAGCATCAATACGTTTTTGCCTTGATCGCGAAAGTACTCTGCGATGACATGGGTCATATTCGTGGCGCGCAAGCGCAGCACAGGCGATACATTGGCGGGTGCGGCAACCAACACAGATTTGGCAAGGCCCTCTTCGCCCAGTGACTCTTGAATAAACGCCTGTACCTCGCGCCCGCGCTCACCAATGAGGCCAATCACCACCACATCGGCTTTGGTAAAGCGCGTCAGCATACCCAGCAAAACACTCTTGCCCACCCCTGAACCTGCGATCAGGCCTAAGCGCTGACCCCGCCCCACTGTCAGCACGCCGTTAATGGCCTTCACGCCCACGTCCAGCACCGTATCAATTGGGCCACGCTCCATGGGATTGAGGGGGCGCCCCAACAAGCTCAAGCGGTCGGCGCACTGCGGCGGCGGTTTGCCATCCAGCGGTTGGCCACGGCCATCGATCACACGCCCCAGTAACTCAGGGCCTAAGCTCACATGCGCCACACGGGTCAGCACCCGCACGACAGCGCCCGGACCAATGCCCGTGGGCTCGGTAAAGGGCATGAGGTAAATGGTTTGATCGTTAAAACCCACCACCTCAGCCTCTATGCGCGTACCGTCTAGCCCGGCCACCTCGCACACCGCGCCCAATGGTGCAATCACACCTCGCGCCTCTAGGGTGAGGCCCACCAAACGCACCAGCGTACCGCTGCGCTCGGGCGATGGCGCATGCGCCGTTTGTAAATCTTTGGCAATGGCATCTGAGAAATCAAGCATCCGTCGCCTTCGGTTCGTCGTTAGGGGGGAGTTCGTCGTTAGGGGTTACGTCGGATACCTCAGCGTGTATCTCCTGCGTTGGCGGTGTAACGTCCATCGCGTCTAAGGGG
>JGI20153J14295_10002315_pt1 | contig 13747 bp, 13 predicted proteins | sample COG_03_FD_14295 | JGI IMG/M metagenome (IMG submission 14295) | reverse complement strand
AAAGCGCGAGATCTACCTGATTGATTATCAACAATGATGAATTTCATAGAATTCGGTTATTATTCTGTTTCCACGTATTGAGATATCTAATGGCCTTCAAACAGCCCCCACAAATACTTTCTCAGGCCAAGGGCACGCTCAACCGTCTGCTCGCGCAATCAAAAAACCTGCTCGAGATCCAACTCATCGTCAGGAAGATTGTACCTGGCGACATTTTTGTTGCTGCCCTGAAGAACGGGGTTTTACATCTGATCACGCCATCTGCCGCACTCGCTACTCGAGTTAAATACAGCCAGCCCATGTTAATCTCTTCTTTGCGACAACGCCACAAGCCTTATCTTGTTGATTCTATTAAAATATCTGTTCAACCGGATTATTTCCCGCCTGAAAAACCAACACGCAGTCCCCTGCCAGCCTCCGCAAAAAATGCCGAGCAGATTGCGAACACTGCTAAATATATCGAAGATACAGCCTTACGAACAGCCTTATTTCGGCTTTCAGAGCACGTAAAACCTGATCTAGACTAGAATTCCAGCCTCACATTGAGGCTGGTTAAGCATCGTCATTTGGCGCTCAAGCAATGACAGGCGTTGCATAAGCCATGGGGAGATCTGCAGGATCATCAAAAGTCACTAATTCCCATGCATCCGTCTGAATTAGAAGCGCCTGGCGAAGTGCATGATTACCCGTGTGACCGGATTTATGGCCAACAAACTCACCGATCAGGCTATGTCCCAACAGGTAGAGATCACCGATCGCATCCAAAATCTTGTGTCGAACGAATTCATCTTGATGCCTTAGGCCGTCGTCATTGAGGACTCGGTAGTCGTCGACAACGATCGCGTTATCCATACTGCCCCCTTGGGCCAGATTGCGCTCTCGAAGGTGCTCGAATTCCTGCATAAGACCAAAGGTTCGAGCACGACTCACCTCCTTAACAAAGGACGTAGCTGAAAAATTGACGCTGGCTTTTTGTTCTTTGATGACCGAGTTGTCATAAACAATGGTGTGCGAAACTCTGAAACCATCGTAGGGCTCGATAGAAGCCGACCAGGCAACGCCATCAGGATCGCTCACTTCAATCTTTCGTTTAATCTTGATGAACTGTTTGAGTTCCGTTTGTTCTTGTATGCCCGCAGACTGAATCAAAAAGACAAAGGTGGCAGCACTACCATCCATAATCGGCATTTCCGGCCCGCTGACTTCCACATAGGCGTTATCGACTCCCAGCCCACTGAATGCTGCCATCAGGTGCTCAATTGTTGAAACCCGACAACCGCCTTTCATGATCGTCGTCGCCAGCGTCGTATCACCAACATTTTCTGTCAATGCCGAGATTTCCACCGCCGGTTCGACATCCACCCGAATAAACACAATACCCTTATTAGCTGGTGCCGGGCGCAGTGTTAAATAGACCTTCTCGCCGGTATGTAGACCAACCCCTGTCGCACGGATAGCATTTTTGAGCGTTCGCTGGTTTATCATTGTTAGTTTTAATTTCCTTCATCTACGTAAAGTCGACACTACCCGCCCAACAAAATGGCCGCGCGCATGTTATCAGAGACGTTCATCGAAACCTACTTGCAAGACAAAAATTCCCGCACAAGCAGTTTAAGACCATGAATTTCGCCGATAGTTGCACTTACTGGTCTTTTTCGTGCCCGTTTTATCAAAAACCTGAATTCCAGCCTCAGTCTGCTTGACGGCGCAAAAATGCCGGTATGTCCAGGTAGTCCATATCCTTCCTCACTGGGTCAAGTCGCATACTGTTGTCATTCTCTCTAGGCGGCCCCCGGCGAGTCACGGTGGGTTGATCGAACTCTTTATAGTCGATAGTGCCATCACCAGCGACCCGTTTGCGGGTATTATCAACAACCGTCTTGGGCTTCTCCGCTTCTATCGCGCCGAGTCCCGTTGCGACCACAGTGACTCTGAGCTCATCGCCCATTTCAGGGTCAATAACAGTACCGACCACCACAGTGGCATTCTCAGACGCAAACTCCTCAATGGTTGCACCGACCTCGGAGAATTCACCTAGAGAAATATCCACACCAGCGGCAATATTCACCAAAATGCCGCGAGCGCCGTTCAAATCAACATCTTCCAATAGCGGGCTGCGGATTGCCGCCTCTGCTGCCTCTCTGGCACGACCACTACCAGACGCACTACCACTGCCCATCATCGCCATGCCCATCTCCGACATCACGGTGCGAACATCGGCAAAGTCGACGTTGATCATGCCAGGTCGCATAATCAGATCAGCAATCCCCTGGACCGCGCCAAGTAACACATCATCAACTGCAGAGAAGGCCTTCAACAGTGGCGTATCCTCTCCCATAATCGACAGTAGCTTCTGGTTCGGGATGGTGATCAGAGAGTCTACGTGCTGGGACAGTTCCTTAATCCCGGCTTCGGCAAGTGCCATACGCTTTTTACCTTCGAAAGCGAACGGCTTTGTGACCACCGCGACCGTCAGGATATTCATACTCCTCGCCACTTCTGCAACCACAGGAGCCGCGCCGGTACCCGTTCCACCGCCCATGCCGGCGGTAATGAAGACCATATCGGCGCCCTTCAGCGCTTCAGCGATACGCTCACGATCTTCAAGCGCAGCTTCCTTACCCATATTCGGGTTAGCACCAGCACCCAGTCCTTTGGTGATATTCGTACCCAACTGGAGGAGTGTTTTAGCACCAAGACCGTGAAGGGCCTGCGCATCGGTATTGGCACAAATAAATTCAACGCCATTGATGTCTTGAACGACCATGTGTTGGACAGCATTGCCGCCGCCACCACCGACGCCAATCACCTTGATTACAGCATTCTGCGGTACACTATCGACTAGTTCAAACATATGGAACCCTCCCAGGCTTTACGACAAATATGAGTTAATTCATTTATTAAAATATTATTCGTTCTGTCAGGTACACTAAGGTCGTCTTGATTTTTCCGACCACCCGCTTGTTGATCACGTTTCGCCATCAGTAACCTCCCGCGCCGAACCAGCTTTTGATTTTCGCCATGAACCCAGGAATTGCAGTGCTCGATGGCAGTGTCCGGCTGCCACTTTGTTGTTTTGCGCCATATAGGAGCAGGCCGACCGCGGTTGAATAGATAGGGTTACGTACAATGTCACTCAGGCCTGTTACACCTTGGGGCTTACCAATTCTTACCGGCATATGAAATATTTCCTCTGCCAATTCCACCGCGCCTTCCATTTTCGAAGACCCACCCGTCATAACGATGCCGGCAGCAATCAAATCTTCGAAGCCACTTCGGCGCAATTCAGCTTGCACGAGGGTGAATAACTCGTCATATCGAGGCTCTACTACCTCGGCTAATGCCTGTCGAGATAGATCCCGATCACCTCGCTCACCGACACTCGGCACCTTGATGGTTTCGTTCTCGCCGGCCAGACTTGCCAGCGCACAGGCATATTTAATTTTTATCTCTTCCGCATTTTGAGTCGGCGTACGCAAAGCCATTGCGATGTCGTTAGTTACCTGGTCGCCGGCAATGGGAATCACCGCAGTATGGCGAATAGCGCCTTCGGTAAACACGGCAATATCAGTTGTGCCGCCACCAATATCTACCAAACAGACACCTAACTCCTTTTCATCCTCGGTCAGTACAGCGTAACCTGATGCCAATTGCTCGAGGATAATATCCTCCACTTCAAGACCGCATTTACGGATACACTTTTCAATATTTTGAGCCGCATTGACTGCGCAAGTCACGAGATGCACTTTGGCTTCAAGGCGCACTCCCGACATGCCAAGCGGCTCTTTAACACCTTCTTGGGTATCAATGACGTACTCCTGAGGCAAGATATGCAATATCTTTTGATCAGCGGGTATCGCCACTGCCTGCGCAGCATCAATGACTCGGTCAATGTCGGGCTGAAAAACCTCTCGATCTCGTATAGCAACAATACCGTGGGAGTTGAGGCTACGGATATGGCTGCCAGCAATGCCGGCGAATACTGAGTGAATTTGACAGCCAGCCATCAACTCAGCCTCTTCTACCGAGCGCTGAATCGATTGAACCGTCGACTCGATATTCACGACGACACCCTTCTTCAGGCCCCGAGAGGGATGGCTACCTATGCCGATAATTTCGACAGTACCTTCTGGCGATACTTCGCCAACAATACTTACCACCTTCGAGGTTCCAATGTCCAAACCAACGATCATTCTATTGCCTATTGAGCCTGTCATAGCCTGAGCTCTCTTTGATTTTTATAATTAGTCATGAACGCCAAATCTTTTTCTGACGACTTCCAGCTTACTGCCAACCCATTTGAATAACGTGCATCAATTAAATTGATATTATCCATATAAGAAGCTAGCCCCCCGTTTTCAACTATTAGCAGGTAGCGCTGAATTCTTTCCATGATGTCGTCTTTACCAAGTAAAACCTGGACACCCACATCATTGGTAAAGTCCCACCCACCCCGATCGTCTAATGTCAGCACATCGATCGACTGACTGGACTTCAACAGCGCGTTATTCAGTTGTTGGTATTGCTGCATAACCGATTTTTCGCTACCTACAGGTCCATACAGTTGCGCAAGATCGCCGCCGATCTCAAAGCTTGAAACAAACACTTTGCCATCCAAATTAATGAACGCGTCATTATTCCAGTACGCAATTGGCGTCTCTTCTATCACAAGAACCATCAATCTATCGGGCCAGCTTTTCCTGATCTCAACCCGATGAATCCAATCGACCTCTTCGAGGGTGGTTTTAATTTGCTGAAGGCTCTGCTTTTGTGCTGCGATCTTGATCAAACGTTGATACACGTCCTGACGCTGATCGTCCGCCAGATCACCCTCTACAGCGACCAGATTCGCTTGATAAGACGGCTCACCTGAAGTCAAAAGCAGGAAGATAATCACAGCAAAAAGCCCTGGTAAAATCCAACCCAGTCGAGTGCCTTCCCACACGCTCAGCATTCGCTTTATCATCCTTCTGCCCTCGAATCACGCCATTGTGCCGCGAGCGCTTTCGCCAGCTTTCCGGTATCACCCGCACCCTGGGTCAGCAAGAAGTCTCCCGCCTTGACGGTTTTGTCGAGCACACCCGGTACATTTTCAATTTTTTCGACGTAATCAACACTTACTTGTTCTTTGCGCACCAGGGCTTTAAATAAATCCTCGCCTGTCGCCCCGGGTATTGGCGCTTCACCCGCCGCATAGACATCGAGTAATATCAAGTGGTCGACTGTCGCGAGCACATCAACAAACTGGTCAAACAGCTCCAGGGTTCTAGAATAACGATGGGGCTGATAAACCATCACCAGCCGGCTATCTGGCCAGCCAGACCTAACAGCCTCTATCGTCGCCTTTACTTCGCTAGGATGATGACCATAGTCATCAACTAAGGTGAACCGACCTTCATCTTTCGCATACTCACCGTGCCGCTCAAATCTGCGACCAACGCCCTGAAATTTTTTCAAGCCCGCCGCAATGTGTCGATCTTCCACACCCTCGTCGCTGGCAATAGCAATCGCCGCCAGCGCATTCAGCACATTATGCTTACCCGGGAAAGCCAAGGTAATCGGCAGTGGCTGAGAGTGGCCGCGTCTGACCACAGAAAACCGAGAGACACCTTCATCTTGAGTGACGCGCTGCGCGTGAACATCGGCATCCGGATCAAACCCATAGGTCACAACTGAACGCTTAACGTGGGGCAACATAGATTTCACGACAGGATCGTCTATGCAGGCAATCAATAAGCCGTAAAAGGGCAGATTATGCACAAACTCTAGAAATGCCGCTTTAAGCTTATCGAAACTGCCTTCGTAATAACTCAGGTGATCTCTATCAACGTTAGTCAATACCGCAACCATCGGTTGCAAGTGTAAAAAAGACGCATCACTTTCGTCGGCTTCAGCAACTAAGTAACGGCTTTTCCCGAGCATGGCATTGGATGCGGTGCTGTTGAGCAACCCGCCAATAACAAAAGTGGGATCCAGACCAGCCTCTGCCAAAATTGAGGCAATTAAACTAGTAGTAGATGTTTTTCCATGGGTTCCTGCCACCGCTATTCCATGCCGATAACGCATCAACTCACCGAGCATCTCTGCTCGCCTGATAACAGGTATTCTTAGGGATTGGGCAGCGTCCGTTTCAGGATTACCTGGCTTGATCGCTGAAGAAACAACCACAACATCAACGCCATCGATGTTACTCGAAAAGTGACCCATGTGAATAATCGCACCGAGTTCCTCCAACCGCCGAGTCGTAAGCGACTCAGCAATGTCGCTACCTGAGATCTCATAACCTTGATTCAGCAGCACCTCGGCGATACCGCACATGCCCGCCCCGCCGATCCCAACAAAATGAATTCGACGAATCCGGCGCATCTCTGGCACTTCTATAACAGGCTTCAACATATTTTTAATTAACTCAGGCGCCACGATACTTTGCTCCTGGCGTAGCCAACAGTTCCGGATGTCGCGACTCAAAATCGATACGCAAAAGGATCGCAACGAGCAAGCAACTGACGATAAGACTATTTCCGCCATAACTTACCAGCGGTAAGGTCAAGCCTTTAGTAGGCAGCAGGCCGATATTCACGCCAATATTAATCGCTGACTGAAAACCCAATAGAAATGCAATGCCGTACGCCAGGTGAGCATGAAAATCGTATCCACGAATATGGGCGGCACGCCCGATCCACAAACCTTTAATCACCAGACAAGTGCTGGTCAGTATTACCACCAGCGCGCCGACCACACCCAACTCTTCTGCCACGATAGATAGCAGGAAGTCAGTATGCGCTTCAGGCAAGAAAAACAGCTTTTGGATACTGTTACCAAGTCCCAGACCAAACCATTCGCCTCGCCCAAATGCGATCAACGCTTGAGTCAATTGATAGCCGCTATCAAATTGGTGCGCCCATGGATCGGCAAATGTCGTTAACCGCTCTAATCGGTAGGGCTGCCATTGGGCAATGGCAGCAGTTATTGCCAAGCACACTGTGATAAGCGGCAAAAAGCGCTTAAAGGGCACTCCAGCGAGGTAGATCATACCCATCGCCGCAGACATAATGACTACCGCAGCACCGAAATCGGGTTGCTCCAACAACAGCAACACCATAATTGCGAACAGAGCCAGCGGCTTAATAAAGCCAATAATGGTAGTCTGGACCGCATCATGGCACCGCACTAAATAACCACTAAGATACACAATCGAAAATAGCTTGACGAACTCCGAGCCTTGTATCGTGAAAAAACCTAACGATATCCATCGGGTGCTGCCATTAACCCGATGACCAACACCTGGAACAAGTACAGCGATTAGAAGACCAAAGCACAAAACCAACAACATTATGTCTGCCTTCTGCCAAAGCCTGATAGGCACCATCAAAGCTGTTGTCGCAACAGCCAAACTAATCACGATATAAACAAAGTGCTTGATCAGCAGATAAACAGGATTCCCATGGGTTTTGGCCGCTATTTCGGTGGATGCCGAAGCCACCATGAGCAGGCCAATCACCAACAGCGTTAACGCCGCTGTTGTAACCCACGGATCCAACGGGAAGTCCCTGGCCGGTAAAACTTGCGCCTTCAGAGCCATAGTCATAAGAAGGCCTCCATGACGAGTCGCTTGAATTCTCGACCGCGGTGTTCGAAATTATCGAACTGATCGAAACTAGCGCAAGCCGGAGCGAATAACACAATGCTATTGGGGGCAACCTCGGTGGCAATCCCTTGGATCGCATTCGCCAAAGTGTCGAACTCTTCACACGCAACGAACTCCGCAAGGGCATTTTTGATCAAACTGGAGCCTGCCCCATACAGGAACACTTTGGCGACATGCGCCTTGACCACCATCTGCAACGCACTGAAATCGGCACCCTTGCTCTCCCCGCCTAAGATCAACAACATAGGACGGTCAGGTTGCGCGAGACCCTGGACAGCAGCGCTGGTCGCTCCCGGGTTGGTTGCTTTGGAATCATTGACAAATTCTGCACCGCCGAAAATGCCCATAAATTCAGAGCGATGAGGCAAGCCTGCATAGGCTATAACCGTGTTAATGGCAGTCACCGGATTAATGGCAAATTGATCGCAGATCGCCAAGGCTGCCAAGGCATTCATCGCATTGTGGCGCCCCTTAAGTTGCATCTGATCCAACGTCAGCAATTCTTTCTGCCCACGCATGAGTGCAGTTCGACCGCCGTTCACCCGCAGACCGTAATCGTCAGGATGAACTGGTGAGTCTTCGCCGAAACTGACTACTTTTGTGTCCGCTGCAATCTTAAAGTCAAAATTTACCTGACGATTCACGATAGCAACTTGCGCGCCCTTATAGATACGCGCCTTGGCGGTATAGTAAGCCTCTGCTGATTCATATCGATCAAGATGGTCCGGCGATAGGTTCAATACAGCCGCGACCTTACATCCGGCAGCCTCCACAACCTCAAGTTGATAACTGGATAATTCGAGCACAAAGACCTCAAAGCGCTTATCAAGCAGATCCAGGCAGGGCGTACCAATATTGCCGCCAACTCCGACAGCAAGCCCACCATTAGTCAATATTTCACCGACCAAAGCTGTCACCGTACTTTTTCCGTTAGAACCGGTAATCGCCACAATTGGCTGATCAACCAGGTGTAGGAACATGTTGATATCGCCAGTAATTGGAATTCCCGCAGCCTGCGCTGTCTGAATTTCACGGGTCGCCAACGGCACACCTGGGCTCAACACGATCACACCAGCCTTGCAAAGCGCCTCGCTGTTCAATAAAGAAAGTGAAGCCTGCGGCGCAAGATCTCTCAATTCTGCGGCCCTGGTTGGCGCCACGTTACTGTCTTGCACGGCAAACGGAATACCCTTACGCACAAAATAGCGCGCACAAGACATACCTGTTTTACCTAACCCGACAATCACGCTTAGCTTCTCCTCTTTTTCAATCTTCACGATAGCGACGATCCGCTACTCATATTATTAGGGACTTCATGGAGATGAAATTTTTTGACTTCAGCGTAGTCGCTGTAGGTCAGCCGCCGACCAGAGATCTCTTGGTAGTCTTCATGACCTTTTCCAGCTATTAAAACGATATCGCCGGGCTTAGCTTTTTGAAGTGCGCAGTGGATTGCCAGACCACGGTCCGACTCGATGATCATGTCTCGGCCCGGCAAAGTGCCTGCGACAATATCCTCAATAATCGCAGCAGAGGTTTCGCTTCGCGGATTGTCATCGGTCACTATTAAATGATCGGCAAGGTCGGTAGCCACTCGACCCATTTCCGCGCGCTTACCTTTATCTCTGTCACCGCCACAACCGAACACACACCAAAGTTCTGCCTGGCAATGCACTCGCAATGCTTTCAGGGCCTTCGCCAGCGCGTCAGGAGTGTGCGCGTAATCAATGACAACCAACGGCATGCCTGGATGTGCGAGCGCGTCCATTCGACCTAGTACATTATTCAGGCCCGCCACGGCAGACAAAATTTTCGAAAGTTCATAGCCGAGCAGGCCTAACAAAGACACTACGCCCAGAACATTGCTGACATTAAATTCACCGAGCAATTTGCAGCGCAACAAACCCGAACCCCATGGCGTGACCAGATTCGCTTCGAATCCATCAAGGCTGTAGTTGACACCGCGACAAAACACGCTGGCGGAAGTATTTTCCACAGAGTAACTGACTACCTGGACCTCTCGTCTGAGCATGGCCGGGATATCTCGACCGAACTCATCGTCATCATTAACGATGGCTGCTTGTAATTCAGGCCATTCGAATAAGCGTTGCTTGGCCGCCCGGTAGTCGGAAAATGTCCCATGATAATCTAGGTGGTCGCGACTAATATTGGTGAATAGACCAATATTAATCTTCGTACCGTTGAGTCGACCTTGGACCAGCCCATGCGAAGAGGTTTCAATGGCCACCGCTTCGGCTGCTTGCTCACTTAACTTCGCTAGCTGGCGTTGAATATCCACGGCTGCGGGCGTGGTTAAGCCGGCCTCCTGTAAATTACCGGGAAAGCCATAACCCAACGTACCGATTACACCGCATTTTTTATTCAGCGCTGTCAGCGCCTGGGCAGCAAAATGACTAACCGAGGTTTTACCGTTGGTGCCGGTAATGCCTATCACCAGTAACCGCGAAGAGGGATCGCCATAGAAACGACTGGCTATATGCCCTTTGAGCGAGGTCAACTCATCGACGACAATGACTAACTCATGGTCTGACTCAAATGGCGCTTCACACAGAGCAGCCGCTGCTTTAGTCATTGCTTCCTCGATGTGATCTCGACCATCGTGATGCAACCCAGCCGTTGCCAGGAACAGATCCCCAGCGCCGACCTGGCGACTATCCTCGCAGATACCCGTGACAACGACATCGACCTTGAGGTTAATATCTGGCAGCAATTGACTTAACATCCTTTGCATAGTCAAGCCGCCTCATCCAGATCGTCGGGCGGCACGTTCAGCAGCCTGAGGGCGCCGGCCATGATTTTGGAGAATACTGGCGCAGCAATTGCCCCACCACCATAACCTTTACCCTTGGGTTCATTGATCATCACCACACCAACCAGGCGTGGATTAACAGCCGGCGTGATACCAGCAAAGAAGGCCATGTGGCGCGTATCTTCGTAGCCGTCTTCGCCGACCTTTCTGACTGTGCCTGTTTTGCCAGCAACGGTGTAAGCATCCATCGCCGCTCGACTTCCAGTACCTTTCGAAGTCACTCTGCGCAGCATACGCATCACATCATCGGCGGTCTTTTTCTCAAAAGCCCTGACTTCACTAACCGCAGTATTATTAACCAGCGACAGCTGTCGCCTTAGTCCGCCAGACGCAATCGTCAGGTACGCCGATGCCAGCTGCAACGGTGTCACGGTCAACCCATACCCATAAGCGAAGGTCGCCCGCTCTATATCCTTCCAGCGGCGGTGGGTAGGCAGAAAACCTGAACGCTCGCCCGGAAATCCAATATCGGTACTCTGCCCAAAACCAACTGCAGAAAACAGCTCCCAAACATCGTATTCATTCAGGCTTAGTGCCAACTTGGTGATACCAACCTGACTGGACTTTTCGATAATGCCACCCAGATCAAGGACCCCATAATTGGAGGGGTCCGGGATGGTCTTACTACCGACTTTGACAAACCCGGGGTTCGTATCGATAGTTGATTGGGGGTTGTATTGACCACTTTGCAGGGCAACCGCGACGGTAAAAGGCTTTACAGTCGAGCCTGGCTCAAACACATCGGTGACCGCCCGATTTCGTACTGCGGCCAAATCCAGACCCAGCCGGTTATTGGGGTTGTAGGACGGCTGGTTAACAAGCGCCAGTATCGCGCCCGTCGCTACATCCAGCACCACCACTGAACCCGAGACGGCATTGTAATACTGGATTGCTGTCTTGAGCTCTCGATACGCCAGGTACTGCAAACGCAAATCCACACTCAGCTCTAAATTTTTACCCGGACTTGCTTCTGTAATCGGCTTGATGTCACGCACGATATCGCCATACAGATTCTTCAGCACCTTCTTTTTGCCCGGTGCGCCCCGCAACCATTTTTCATGGGCGAGCTCTACACCTTCTTGGCCTTTATCATTGATATCCGTGAAGCCCACCACATGGGCTGCGACTTCGCCGGCAGGGTAGAAACGGTGGTACTCTCGCTCGGCATAGACACCGGAGATACGATAAGACAGAATTTTTTCTGCCACTTGCGGCGGCAGGTGCCGGCGTAAATAGACAAAGGTCTGATTCGAATTCTTTTCTAGCCGGCTGTTGAATTCTGCTGGCGCCACATCAAGCAATAACGCTAATTGTTCCATCCCTTCACCCGACGCGATCAACTCTGTCGGGTTAGCCCACAGTGAAACCACCGGCGAACTCACCGCCATTGGCTTACCCTGCTGATCCAAGATCATCCCGCGATGGGCATTAATTCGCTCCATTCTAATCGTCCGCGCATCACCCTGATCTTGAAGAAAATCTTTTTCAAAGACGTGCAAGAAAACCACCCGCGTACCCATTGCAACCGCGAGGAGCACAAAAAAACCGATGACGAGATAGAGTCGGAATGCGATCACGGCGTCATCACCTCCTCACCACGATCAATGCTTTAGGTTCTGGCGGCTGCATCTGCAACTCGTCTCGAGAAACTTGATCGATTCTGCCGTAATCGGCCCAGGCACTCTGCTCCAGAAGCAAACGTTCATATTCACTATCAAGATAGTCCTGGGTAGCCTGTAGCTCTTGCAACTCAGAATACTGTTGTCGGGTTAAATGCACCGAATAGATCACACCCAACGCTGATGTAATTAAGACAACCAACATCAACCCGGCTGTGATCTGAGTCCAGCCGCTCAACCAGGTTACCAATTTTCCCAGGAGTGTCTCTCTGATCACAGTAGCTTCTCCGCGATCCGCATAATCGAACTTCTCGAGCGGCGATTCCGCGCCACCTCGGCATCGCTGGGTTTAATGGCTTTACCGATTAACTTGACGGTTCGCTTGATTTCACTGTCACGGATCGGCAGCCGATCGGGTAGCTTGTCGCCATGGGCCAAATCACGCATAAAGCGCTTCACGATACGGTCTTCCAGGGAATGAAAGCTGATCACCACTAAACGGCCGCCAACGCCTAATAAATTGATGGCGCCCTTGAGACTGACTTGTATATCGCCCAATTCATTATTAATAAAAATACGGATACCCTGGAAAGATCTTGTGGAGGGATGCTTATGGAATTCAATTCTTGGCACCGCGGCATCAATAATTGCGACCAATTGATGGGTTGTAGCAATGGGGCCTTCCAACCTCGCCTCCACCACCCCGCGCGCAATGCGCTTACCAAATCTTTCCTCGCCAAAGGTCTTCAGCACATCGGCGATATCTTTTTCATCAGCTTGCATTAACCATTCGGCAGCAGTCTGTCCTTGAGTCTGATCCATGCGCATATCCAAGGGACCATTCTTATCAAAACTAAAACCACGTTCAGCCTGGTTGATCTGCGGTGACGAGATCCCCAAATCCAGTAACACGCCGCTGAGGGGAGCTAGCTCATGGGCCGCTACAAAGGCCTCAATATCAGCAAATGATCCATGACAGATCAGCACTCGCGGATCGTTCATATATTTTTGCCGTGCATCAGCGATGGCCGTCGTATCTTTATCGATCACTAGCAAGCGGCCTTTTTCCGACAGCTGAGCCAAAATCATCGCAGCGTGTCCTCCGCGGCCGTATGTACAGTCCACATAGTGGCCATCCGGATCCGTCACGAGCGCCGACACTGCTTCATCCCTGAGCACGGGCACGTGACTCTCGGCAGTCAAGCTAATTTCAGTACTGCTCATCGACATTCCATTTCACAATAGCCCTTACAAAGACAGCGACTGTAGCTCCGCTGGTATTTCCTGACCTGACTGATTCTCTAACCAGCTGTCACGGCGGGCGACCCAGCGATCTTCACTCCACAACTCAAGCTTTTTCCCCTGCCCCAGAAGCACAGTTCTCTTGTCCAGCTCGGCATAGGCGCGCAGCGGCGGCGTCAGCTGGAGCCGACCACTGCCATCGAGCTCAATATCTGTCGCGTGCCCTATCAGCAAACGCTGCACTCTTCGTGTCATCGGATCAAAGCTCGACATAGCGCCAACCTTCGCCTCAATCAGCTCCCAATCGGGGCGGGGGTAAAGCAACAGGCAGCGTTCATCCGTGTCTATGGTAATGACCATTTCCCCGTTACACTGTTGCTCAAGCATCTCGCGATAGCGTGTCGGGAT
>JGI20153J14295_10002314_pt1 | contig 13749 bp, 9 predicted proteins | sample COG_03_FD_14295 | JGI IMG/M metagenome (IMG submission 14295) | reverse complement strand
GCCATCTACCTGAGCAAGTACGCCAGTCTTCTTGGCTACATAAGACTCAGTGGAAGCTATCTCTTTGTCAGTGGACTCAGCTGCTCTTAGGATAGTCTGGTACATGTTGCCTGCTAAGAACTGACCAGTTAAAGGGTAACTAGCAAACAAGGTTATGTCACCACCTATAGCTTGTTGGTCGTAGGTCGTATCAGAATATTCTTGAGTACCGTCAATGCGAATCTTAGCGTCATTCTCAACTAGGTCGTATGTTAATACTTTAATAGCGTTAGCATCAGCATTAAAACTACTCCACGCTCCATCGAAATAACCAATGTTTCCTGCGACGTTTGTACTAGCAGCAAATACAGTTCTTCCTGTCAGTATATCTAGTAAAAACTTATTATTTCCACTCTCAGCATTAGTAGCACTATAGCCAAACCAAGCAGTCAAAGGCGTATTGGGAGATGTCAGGTTATTAATCTTCATACCGTCACTTACACCATCAAACTTCAGGTAGTACACCTCGCCAACACCTGACTCTGTAACGTCAATGTCTGTTACTCTCTTTTGGTAGTTGGAGGCTTCTGTTGCTACTTCTACTTGTGCGCCCCAGATTAAAATGTCGGAAGCATAAGAATCGTCAAAGTTGTTAATGCCAAAGTGTGACATGGAAGATGAAGCTGCTGTTGTTGTAAAGCTAAATCTTTGCCACTCGCTTGTTGCAGTGCTATTGCCTAAGTAAGAAGCCCAACCAGCTGCAAAATTATACATATTAAAACTACTGTTTCCTGCTGTAGCCTTAACGTAAGCAGAAAACGTGTAGGCCTTCCCGCTTTCAAGTTGAATATTTTGCGCCATATATGTTGATGCTGTTGCTGGCATTACTAGCCTGTCAGCAGTCTGTGTACCAATAGGAGACGCAGCGTAGTTAGGCGTTAAAGTAGTGCCTGAACCCTTAATCCAAGCACCATTATCAAGCTGCTCTGTGTAGTTCAACAGATTCCTAATGCCACCCTCTGGATGTCTTGCGTAGATAGGGCGCTTAGTAGATGTAGGCTGTGTAGCGTGTGAGCCTTGTATCTCTGTTACTGATACGTTGTCTATAGTGCCTACAAAATTAGAAACACCTAAAAGATACAAAGTTGTGTTTGAAGTAGGAGTAAAGACTACATTAACTGCTCCAGAATATACCGCGAGTGAAGGTTGCCCGCTTGCGGCGTCCCATATTCTCAACTCTCCAGCGGTAACTGTGACATCAGCAGTTATCCTGTAAGTTTTGTTTAATGTAAAAACATTGCCTTGAGAAAGAGCAGTTCCAGTAGAGCCACTTGAAACAGCAGTGCCGTTACTAATAGACCATCCAGCACTTTTAGTCCAATCACTATCAGTAGCAAAGTCACCATTAGTAACTTGTTCTGGCCCTTGAGCCAATCCCTCAGACTTATCCAGCATTAACCCTACAGGCTGTCCTACTGCTGTTACAGGCGTAGCACCTTGAGAGTCTTGGTAGAGGGTATGGCTTGGATTAGCTGCCTTAAACGCACTCTCAAACGTGCTTAGGATAGGCTGGTAGCTAGAGGCTGTAGTACCAAATTCTATTTGTGGCCCCCATGCGTAAATACCGCCTGCTGGTATGTCATCTACCCAGATACCACCGTTAGCACCGTGTCCATTCCACTCTGTTAACTGGAATCTTTGCCACTCAGTTGTTAGGTTACAGGTTATAATATTGTTTGTTAAAGCAGGGTCTTTAAGCAAAACAGTTTCACCGCCTGAGACTCCTTTTAACCATATAGACCGCGTTGCAATATTTGTTCCTAGCAACACCTGAGAAAAACTAAAGAAACCGTTAGAGCCGTTTGAAACAAACTTGCTCGCTGTGCTTGTACCATCAGGTGCAGTCTGGTTAGCTGTTCGTACAGTTCCTGATTGAAGATTCCAGTTTTGATAAAAGCTCTCAGTGTACTCAAGTAAGTTCTTACGCCAATCAAGCGAGCCTGACGCAGCAGAGGGGTCATACCACACACCCTGCTCTCCACTAGAAAACAAAGAGGAAGGACTGAACCTGCTGCCTCCAGCCATTCGTTTGAATAATGTAACGCCAATGCCAATCATTTAAGACACCAGTGCAAATATGCCTGTTGCAGTAGAAGCAGTAGTCACTCGCTTCGCAGAACAAGTCAAGTAGAAGTTGTCTGGAACAGTAACGGTACGGTTTTTACCACGAGCAGTTGTAAACACTACAGTGCCGCCAACGGTAATGTACAGGCCAATAGCTACAATACCATCTGGGAAAAGATTGGTATCGTGTGGAACAATAGGCAACATATCTACTACTGCGCCTGTGAGGTTTGGGCCTACACCTTTGAATGGGTTGTTGGTTGTAATTGACATAATAATTTCCTGTTTGAATTGGGTTGATTATACTAAAAATTGATTAAAAAATATACAGCTATTCTAATACTTCTAGCGGAGATTCACCTGGCTCCCACCAATAGCCTTGTCCATATTCCTTCATGCGCTTACGCCTCATGGAAGCAAGAGTCTTTTCGAAGTTAGGATCAGCCATCATACGAACATTGTCGAACATAGAGTCCATGAAGAGCTGCGTCTGCCACACTCCAGGAGTAATATCCTCTACGAACTTAACTGCTTCACCAAGCACGTTGGTTTCATCGCCCACTATGGCCTGTCTAACATTGCCCAGCGTAAGACTAAAGGTATCATTAACCAAGCTACCCATTGGGCCAGCCAAGCTCTCAACAAATCCTTTGCCGTATCTGTTTACGTCAGAAATAATGAAGTCACCAAACAAACCTAAGCCGCCACCCTGCGCTAATGCAGCGCCCCAGAAAGATCCGTCCATATCTCGTGGCTCACGACCTGCTGCAACATCCTTGACCTGCAATGCAAACGCGCCAAGAAGCATTGTGCTTGCCCCAAGAGAACCCAGATATGCAACCCTACCGCCCAGTGTTGCTTGAGTAGCACCACGATATAAGTGTGTAGTCATCATGGTGATAGGGAATGACTTAATCATCATAGCTGATCTAGATATTTGACCCCAGACAGTACCCCTCTCAAGGCCACCAGTAGCAATAGCTCTTTCACGCGCTCCAGGTGTAGGTACAGCAAAATCTGTTTCTTGCAAAATCATGGCATGGAACTTCATGCTTTCATCTGCTGTAAGGTCAGCAACTTTAGTACCCTTCAGTTCTAGGGGCTTTGTCTTTCTAAAGCTGTCCCACTCTTGCTTGCTGATTCCGTATGTATCGAATGCCCTTTTTACTGATGGGTGCAACTCGTCAAGAGTTTTACCAAAGTTATCAGCCAACATACCTGCAAACTCAATGCCAAACGCCTTACGTCCTGCCTCAGTCCAAGCCTCAAGCCCAGATAGTCTTAACACTGCCTCAGCAGTTTTAGCACTAGCACCAGTACCATAGGTGTCAGAGAATCTATTTGCAGAGTGTGCGCGACCATACCAAGAATCTAAGGCCAAACCCATTCGAGCCAACAGTACCTTGTCTTCCTCACTAGCTGTAAGCATAGCCATATGACGCTTAAACACCTTGGTCATAGGTATGTTGTTGTAGTTGGCCGTTAATGAAGCTGTAGCAATATCGGTAAATGATGACAGTGTTGCGCCACCCAGCTTAGAGGCTACCTGCAAGTTACGAACAAACTGCATACCATCAGCTAGATTGACCATCTGACCGCCATTAATCTCACCACTAACAGTCTTGTAAACAGCATCAAGCATACTAAGAGATGCCTCACCTATGGGCTTACCTCTTTCGACCTGAGTTTTCTTGGCCTGAAACTTTAGCGCGTCATACATTACACGAGGGTTTGTCCCCAGTGTTTCAACCATTGCTATGTCGGTAGCTCGCCCCTGAATGTGGTCACTCAACGTAGTCAACACATCACCTTTGCCAAACTTATTCTGGTAGGCAATCCAGCTATCAGCGTCCTTAAAGAAAAGAAACCTTTGCTCTGATCCTTTGCGTGACAGCTTTGACCCTAACCCACGAGGCACAGTCAAGCCCTTGGCTTTATTCATGCCGCCAGTAGCTATGGTCTGGTACACATAGTCCAAGGCTTCATCAACTTGAGCGTCAGTGAGTGGTTTGCCATTGTCATCCAGCATCTTAGGTCTATCTAGCTTGTTAGATATAAATGCTTTCCATTCTTCAGGGCCAGCATTCTTAATCAATCGCATATCGTGATTTTGTGGAAACAGCCAGTTCTCATTCTTGGAAATACTGCCGCCTTTACTATTGAAGTCAACGCGCAAGTCCTCAGCTAACTCCATCCAATCCTTTGCTATCTTTTGTATCTTTGGATCGCTAACAGTCTCGCCATATACGGCCTTTATAAACATATTTAGGCTTTCTTCGTCCTGCGATAGACCCAACATACGAGTCCTAAAAGTAGACAGGCCATCCGCAAACTTAGCCATGTACTGCTTTGTGTACGCAGAGCTTAACAGGTCAATGTTCATGTACCCTGCCTTGCCGGTGAGGTCACGACCAAGCAACGAAATTAGTCCAACACCTGCACCTTCTGGGTGGTTGTTAATCTTTTCTAAAGCAACAGAAATACGCACAGCATCAACAGCCTTTTCGCGCTTTTCACGACTAACAGTTTCAACCATATTTTTTAATGCAACTTCTGGGTCGTCAGCCTGCCTTAGCTGATCTGCCACATTCTTTGTAATCTTCTTGTCTTTGATTGCCTGCTCAATACAGAACTTAAAACTAGCCAATTGCACACCTCATTACAGAATCTAATCCATCAAGCTCATCATCAAGCTCTTTAATAACTGCTGAGGCATCTACTAGCTTGCCATCAACAATAGCCATCTTTGTCTCAAGTTGATTATACAATGCCATGTCTGTGTCATAAACGTCACCTAAGCCGTTCTCATCCAATTCCTGACGCTGCATAGGAGTTGTACTAGCCTTTGGGTCTTTCGCTCTCTGAGGGCCAACAAAGTCATCGTAGCGCAGAGTTGGGGCATCCATACGTACTCTAAACTCTTCGTTAGCTCTAAGCATAGCAACATCAAGCTCAATGTTTTCTTTTGCAAGATCGTCAAATACTTTTTTAATTTCAGCATCATTTGCAGTATCAGTGATCCTGTTCATCACTGCCATTATGTCATCAACTTTCTTTGTATCTCCCGAAGCATTAGCTTTTTTTGCTTCAGCAGAAAGATCATCAATAGCCTTTTTCTTGGCTTCATTGAGGCTGTTGATTACTTTTGTCTGGTATCTGGCATAACTTTGCAGCGATAGCTCTGTCGCCCTAAAGCCTTTCTGTAATCTCATGTTTTCCGCCATGCGTGACAGCAGGAACACAGATTGAGTCTCAGGGGTGCTAGGCGTGTTTATGTAGTCGTCTAACTGCTTTTGTAGCTCAGGCGGTAACTTACCTTCATCAAGACGTATAATGGCCTTGTTGTACTCTCTGGTGGCTTGAGAGTCATCCAGTAGCTTTTGGGTTCTTGTTATGTTTTCTTCAAGCCTTTTAACTTCTGCTCTCTGAACCGTCTGCTTTGCTACACGAGCTGGCTCATCCTTCAGTGCTTTAATTTTGGTTGGTGGCTTCTTAGCTTTTTCTAAGTCAAACTTAAAACTTCTTAGCTCACCTCTAAGTTTCTTCTCTTCACCGCGAGTTAGCTTCTGACCAGCAGGGCCAATCAACTTTGCCTTTGCCTCAACGACCAACTCTTCTTTAAACTTAGCAATGTTCTCTAAGGTCTGTGCGCCAGCAGGTTTGCCATTAATCATGGCAGGCTTGTATGTTAGTGGAGCCTGTGGGAATACAGGTCTAAACACAGGAGCAGTAGCTTCTGCCGTCTTAGCCAAATATCCTGATATGCCACCAGCCGCACCACCTAGTACACCAGCACCAATAGCAGTAAACGCGATAGCTTGAATAGCATCACCAACTTCATAGGGAGAGCCGATGTCGTGCTTGTGCTTATACACGAAGGGCTGAATAGCTGCCTCACTAGCAATGGCAACAGCAGACGCATTACGCGCTCCAATCAATGCCCTAGACAGCACACTCATACCCTTAACAGCAGTGCCAACACCACCAAAGGGAAGTGTCGCTATGTTAATAGGGTCAGTCATGTAGCCGCTAGTCATGCCCAAGAACTGAGCAAACCCATTGCCGCGAGCCATTACATCTTGGCTTTCATTTCTGCGCTTTGCTAATAGCTCATTACGCTCTTCAAATATCTGCAAGTCAGACTTAACCAGACCTGTCATTTCTGATAGGTGGTCATAGTTTACAGCGCCAGTGTCATCTATGTATGGCGTTACATCAAAGCCCTCTTCCTTGAGTTGACGCATCTTGTCACGACGAATAGCATAACCTTCGTTATTCATTTGGCTAGATACGGATAAGCCCTCGTCACGAGTAAACCTAAAGGCTGCGCCCATAGTTTCGCCAAACGTGGGATCAGGACTGTAATCCATAACCCCCGTCTGGTTCATTAGGTTCCGATAATCTTTATTTGACAATAAAGGCATTTATATTTTCCTTATGGACGAACATCAGAAATAGGAACACCTGCACCTGAAATTCCAGATCGCGCATATGTATTAATCAAAGCATTTCTCTTGGCTTGCATTTTGGCAATATCGGACTGCTTAATAGTAAACTCAAAAGGTGTTTTGCCATCTGGCCCAGGAATAGCAAACCCTGTATCTGTGTCTAAAATAACGTACTTCCCCTCACCAGGAACTGCTTTAATAATTCCATTGTGAACAGCCTCAAGAGTCTTGTTTATAGTTTCAGCTTCTCTTGTAACAAAAGGAAACACAAGGCTACCTCCAATTACATCTTCTTCTGCAACTGTAGATTCTAGCCCTGCCTCCGATAAATCTTTAGCAGTCATGTCATCAAAGTACATCTCAAGATCGTTGGCCTCAACACCCTCTGGTAGTTGCGTAAGAACACCACGAACCTTCCTAATACCACCAGTAACAGCCTGTATAGCATCCTTGAAAGTGCCTCGATCATAAACTTCTGATCCAAGTTCTACCGTTCCATAGTAATAATCCAATGCAGCTTGCATAGTGCTATCAATATCTTCTGGGCCATACACATTACCAACAGCCTCAATAAAGTCGGTTCTATAGTCCTCTGCTTTCAAAGGTTTAATTAGAGGCGGTTTTGTAGCCATTCTGTCCTGCCCATTAAAGGCAACATTCATAACATCCTTGTTCCCCAGAGCTGACAACTGAGCGTAGCTACCAGCACCCTTACTAGCAATCTGACCCCAAATTCCAGGAGCAGTTTTAAAAACGTCTGCTAGTGCAATCTTCTGGGCGCGATCTAAGTTAGGTAGCGCGTTAGTAAGTGTTCTTGCTTCAGGTGCAGACAGTGGGGATATTGCGTACCCATACTGCTCTGTTAATACTGCTGACTGCTCAATGCGTCTCTTAAAGTTTTCTTGGTTAGCAAGATATTCATTCTCAGGTGTCTCTGGGTCGTCCTGCAACAACAAAGGATCAAACTCTACTTCTTCAACAATGCCCTGCCTAACAGCAAATCCATAAGCATCTAACTGTACAGCTTGGTTAATGCGAGTTTCCTGTACGTTCATTGCCTCAAGCATTTGAATGCCATCTAAACCTAGAGCCTCTGCTCCAGCTCTTAGCTCTGCCCTTTCTTCTGCGGTAGCCAGTGAGTATTGTGCAATCTCTTGCGCCTGCTTTACAGCATCCTCATACTTAGTGCCTTCCACGCCAGCCATAACAGTAGCAGTTTCTTCTTCGCTAACCACAAACCCCGCACTTACAGAGGCCACATAGTTAGTAGCATCTTCCTCGGCCTTTTTAGTGGCAGCAGCGGCAGCAGATTGTATGCGAGACTTTGTACGCCCCAAGTCTGTTTGAGTGTTTTGTATAAAGGCATCCCACTCAGCAGGATCGTAACCCTTTGGAACTTTACCCTGTAGCTCATCTAACTTAGCGTAAGCAGCAGATATACCCTGCTCTGGGTCGTCAGCAATTGCATCTAACTCGCCACTTATCTTGTTCTCGTAGAGGCCGTTCTTAACTTTTCTTTTTTCGTCTTGCACCTGCGCTTTAAACTTTGGGCTAATATCTGCAAGTGAGTCTTGATCATCAGAAATATTTTCAAGTATAACAGCAGCTTCATCAGCTCTACCTTCTCGTGCAAGTCTGTTGGCCTCTCTAATTTTACTGCTTATGTTGTTACCTAAAGTAACAATGTTCTCATTGGTCTGCTTTACTTCAAATGCGGATTGAATCTTTTGACCTGTTGCAAGCGCAGTTCTGGTTAATTTGTCATTTATGTCAGCAGCTAAAACTGGATCAGTAATAGCAGACACAGTGCCTTTTATATAATTTTCAGCGGCAGAACCAAAGCCTACAGGATCATCTTTAAATTGCTCGGAAAACCCAGCCATTGTTTGTGCAGACTCTGTGCTAAGTTCAGACCTGTAAATCTTTTCAGCATTTCTTGTTAGCTCGGCAGTCTTTTGTTCGGCAGCGGCTTGAAACTGAGAAGCACCAAACTTGGCAGCACTTATTTGCTTTACTTCAGCACCAGTCTCAAATGCCTCTTCTGCAGCCTGTGCGCCTTCCTCAGCCCTTTTAGCCTCAATTATGGGCTTACCTATAGCTAAGGTAGATTCCATCATCTGTTGGCCTAAACCAGCCAATGCTCGCATTTTATCGCCAGCAGTTCTGTCTACACCAGTTGGAGTAAAACCACCGTATACGTCAATTCTTTGTTGTCTAGGTTGTCTAGCCATTATAGTTCCAGTCAGATGAGTAAGTTCCAGTTGCTTCAGTGGTTCCACCACCACCACCAGATGCGCCATAAATCTGAGTTGCGCCTGACAGCAGTGTACCAGCAGCGCCAATCTTAGCAGCAGATGCAGTAGTGGCGGCTTGTCGTCTTAACTGGGCTTGAGCAAGTCGATCAGATAGCTTTGTCATGCCTTCACTTAGGCCAACATTCTTAGCACTCTGTAGGGCGATACTAGCAGGTGTGCCTTCGGCTGTAATACCTGACATACCCATACCCACAGCATTGGCTGCAAGCGCCTTATTTAGCTTCTGCTGACGTTCTAGCTCACGACTCTCAGCGGCTACACGCTCTTGTTCGGCCTGAGTTTTAAGTGCGGCCTCCTGATCTTTACCAGCTTCAAGCTGACCATAAATCTGGGTGGCTGTACTGACTGCTATTAAGCTGCCTATAATTGCAAATGTCATTTAAATAACCTCTTGCTCTACTAGAGCTGCTTCTATTTCATCAATATCTGTTAAGTGTGTAGGATGATATGTAATCCAAGTACACCCTGTCTCGCTATATATAACACGCTTAGTTCCTGGCACTGTCTCACCCAAGTACGGAGCTACAATCTTTTCTCTTTCGTGAACACTTGATACTTCACACTCCCCAGATACCACGCTAAACAGATGCTTGCTTTTGTGCAAAGCTCCTACAACAATACTTCCTGCTGGCATAACCATCTCTCTAGCATACATTCCGTCAGAGAAGTGGTGTCTTGTTACTACGTCTGCCTTTGGAAGTTCCTTTATTATCTCTTGTAACTGGTAAATACTATCTTGCGTTACAACATCATTCACGAAGACTCAACCTCATACTGAATAGCTTGTAGATGGAATGGCGTAGCATCAGGTACTGTGATCTCTGGGACTACTTCTGTATCCCAACCATTACCACCATTTTGATCTTCTATAATACCAGTTCTAGGAACAAAGGGCGTATTAAATGGAGCATCTTGGGTTTCACCTATTTGTCTAATAGGCACCAACAAGCCATCAATATAGATGCCAGCACTCTTATGCACACGCAAGTTAATGTTAGTAATCTTCTTGCGCTTCATGGTGTTCTGTCCACCACGAGTACCAGGATTTGTATTTAAAGGCATACCCTTAACTTTTACAGGGAAGTTTAAACCAATCTCTAAGTCTCTAGTAGTGAACCCATCAAGTTCTTCGGCAGTAATTGTTACACCGTAATTAGGGCTGCTGAATGTCACAACTCTGTTAGGAAGTACGTCACCGTCTGCAAGCACTCCAACAGTAAATCCAGATAATGACGAGCCTTGTGCAATAGGAACAAACACATCTGCATTTGGACTTGCTGCTGTAACAGTAACTTTGTAGCTAGAGTCTAAAAGGTAATCAAAGCTCCATCTCTCAACAGATCGGTCAACACCTCCAGTTGAAGAAGTTCTTTTGATGATAACGTAAAGGTCATCACCAACAGCCGAGCATGATTCTAACTCGTTATTCCTAGTAGTATCAGACTCTTTATATGGAGTCCATCTAGTGAATCCGTTAATGTCTTGGTTACGCATGGTGTTAAGCACAGCAGCCGTGCCATCTTCGTTAATAATAAATACCCAATTAGCATCTTCTGTTGTGGTGCCTGACAGAATAGCCATATCCTTGGGATTGTTAATTAACTGCGAAGACAATACAGATATGTCATTAGATGTGTAAGCATCTTCGTTAAAGCTAAATACATACTGCCTAAGCGTATTACCATTCTTATCAACAAATAAGGTTGCACCATCAATAGACTTGGCCTCTAGGTTAAAAGAGCCATGTTGCGTCTGTGACACCACTTCAACAGTAGAGGGTGTAACACCCTTGACTAAGAACTCAGAGCCAGCACAGAAGACCTGAAGCCCTCTGTCAGGGTTTATGTCTACAATGTCAGTAAGGCCGCGAGAGTCAATAGTTATAAAGATACCCTCATCATCCTCACCCCTTTCCGAAAAGAAGTTAAAGAACTCACCTGCTCTACTGGCAAACAAGCTCTGAGGCTTAGACTTTGTACCGCCCAACCACAAGCGACCATCAGAGAATACACCCATCTTAGGGAATCCTCTGGTTACAGACCATACAGGTTCGGCTCTAGTAGTTCCTGCAACGTCCTGAGTAAAAGAAATTACCGCAGAAGAGCTAGCATTAGCACTGGTTGGGAACCCTGCAAGAAGCTCAAGCGGCTGTGCAGAACCCTCCGCAAATGTAATCACATAAACATCTTGAGTTCCAGAAGAGCTATGAGCTACAACAGTAATTCCAGTAGAGGGAAAGTTAGGCATTTCTTGTAAGTTTTTCTGCAAGTTAAATGCAGTCGAATTACTAGCCACTCCATTGTAGGTAATGTTTTTACTTAACACGCCTTCAACATCTATCTGATACTGATTACCTACCACGAAGTGATCAAAAGTAATAGTCTGTTCTGCCGGAATTGGAATTGGGCTTGAGCTGTCATTGTAGTCATACTTAGGCACATCAACAAAAGGAATCTCATCTGCAACAAAAGAGTTAGATGGATCGGTAGCATAAGTGCTTTCATTAAATATAATTCGTCTAGGCTTTTGATCTTCATGGAACATAAGCATGACGTTTTCTGTCTGAGCATCTCGTACAGAAGGTATCTGGGCAGAAGTATAAGGCACAGGAATATCAGCAACATACACAGTATCAGCACTGCCAGCATGAGGAGTTCTGTAAAACCTTAAATTGTTTTCTGTCATTACAGCTAAAAAGTTAAAGTCAGGGCCGTATTCCCAATCAAAAGTTTTAAGCTCACTGGTTGGAGTGTAGCCTGTAGGTTCGGCAGAGAAGTTCCACTCACCCATACGAACACGCCAGTTTACGCTTTCTGCGGCATTAAGGTCTACTTTAATTCGCCATTCTGTTTTACCTGAAACAGCAATAGAGCTTAAATCAAACTTTTCGCTCACTAAGCCGCCAAACTCACTAGTAATGGTAATTTGCTTAAAGAATTGCCAAACACCACTAACTTTGCGCTGGATAGTTAAATTAGCTGTCTGTATGTATGCACCGCCAGTACCATTACGAATAAGGTGGGCATTTTCTATAGTAAGAAAGTCTGCATCATAGCTTCCACCAAGATTGTATGTAGCAACTGTGTAACCAGTAGGAGTTCCTGCATTGGCATCTGTAGTAGCATATGTGCTTGCATTGCCATCGTTAAGCAAAGCAGCAGTACCGCCATTAGGCATAAGAGGATTAACAGCAGTTTGACGAGTGTTACCTCTAAGAGCAACGTCTATGAACTGTGTGCCAGGTCTACGCTTAACACCACCTTGGGGAACAATAACAACGCCCTCGGCTTGCTGTGCGCCCTGATAGTATTGTTCAAGATCGGTACGGCCTTTAAGTAATGGTGACAACTCACCACTGGCAAAGCTGGTTTGCTGAAATTGTGACTTAGGCATTAGTACCTCACGTTAATAAATGGGCGATCCTGAATAGGTGTTTGCGGGTGCTGCTGCGAGTCAGTGAAGCGAGCCATACGACTAGAATTAAGATACTGGTTGGCTAGCAACTGCATAGAGGCCGCACTGTCACGAATAGAGGGGGCAAAGTCCATAGCTAAGGCATACTCAATCATCTTGGCAAAGTATGCAGGCCATTCATTTTCAGCAACATTACGAATGTAATCTGCATAGAAATTTGTAGGCGTGTATTGACCGCTATCATTTATAGCTGAATCAAAATTACAATAAACCATCTGAGAGCGCGTTGTATCAGGAGAATCTTCTTCAGCGTAAATCTGATATGGCACTGATGGACTTACTGTTATTAGACTCAAACAATCTTCTGGAACAAAGTACGCAGCCTGCCATTGAAAGCTAGGCACAAACGGAACTGCTGGATTAGTATTTGGAATTACAGATCGTAACATTTCAGTTTGGGTTCTTGCAAAACCCCAGCGAAACTTAGATAGCTCGCTCTGAACAATATTGTCGTATAAACTTGTAGCTACAACCTGAGCGCGAGTGCCGCTATTCAAAGATGTTAATGGCACATCGCCAATAAGAATGAGAGCATTATTAATTAACGATAGCTTAGTTGCCATAAAAAACCTTTATATGTAAAGAAAAGGGCCACCGGAGCAGCCCCATTCAGTTTTACTACTTATGCGTGTGGTACTGTAGTACCGGCAGCTACTGCAACAACACCTGCTGTAATAGACTTAACATAAGTGATGTGGAGATGTGCAGTTCCTGATTCCTTGGCAACAAAGATAGCATCGCCTTTCAAGAAAACATCCGCAGCTTCATCAAAGTAGCTAGCCACTTGTGTGTCAGCGATAGAGTCCCCAGATGTGTACATCCAAAGAGTACCGCCAACGCCTGATCCGCCAATGCGGGATAAACCTGATCGTGCAAAAGCCATGATAATTCCCCTTATGCAGTTTTGTCGTATTGAACTTTAACGATACCAAGACCGTCACGAGAAACAGCGCCAGCCTTCAGCATACCGTTACACAACCAAGAAGTGCGATCAGCAATCCAATCAACGTCAGTCTTAATGTCAATACCGATTGCAAGACCAACAGCGTCCTGAGAGAAGAAGTATGAATCAACGATGTTAGCTGCTTCAGTCAGACCACCTTCAGCACGATCTTCGATAACTACGAACTTAAAGCCACCGAAAGTATCAACGTCACCGTTGACCAGAGCTTTAACATTGTTGTAGTCAGAAGAAGTGATTTCTTCTTGGTTCAGCAGACCACCCAGACCCTGAGCATTGATAGCAGCATACAGGTTAGAGTTAGGAACGCCTTGAGCGCGGAGAGCAACCTGAGCATCAATAACCTTAGCAGTAGTCAAGTTAGTGCCGCCAGCAGCAACAGTAGCAGCGTAAGTAGCTTCTGCGTCCATTGCGTCGATAACCAACTGGTCACAACGACGACCCAGAG
>JGI20153J14295_10002311_pt1 | contig 13751 bp, 14 predicted proteins | sample COG_03_FD_14295 | JGI IMG/M metagenome (IMG submission 14295) | reverse complement strand
TGTGACCCAGAAGGGATTCGAACCCCCAACCGTCAGAGCCGAAATCTGATATTCTATCCAGTTGAACTACTGGGCCTTTTTATAATCTTATTGCATTAAATGCTTTTTCACCAACTGCGAAATTAGTTTTCCATCTGCTTGACCGGCAACTTCTTTAGAAACCATTCCCATGACCTTTCCCATNTCNTTCATTCCAGCAGCGCCCATCTTCGTAATGGTAGCAACAACGATACTTTCCAATGCCGCTTCAGACAAAGCNGCTGGTAAGAATTGCTCTAAAACAGCGATCTCTTCCAATTCTGGATCGGCCAAATCTTTTCTACCTTGTTCTAAGAAAATAGCAGCACTGTCTTTTCTTTGCTTTACTTGCTTCTGAATGATCTTCATTGCCTGCGCTTCAGACAACTCCTCAGTAGCACCACTTTCGGTTCTGGCTAATAAAAAAGCAGATTTTACAGCTCTTAATGCCTGTAAAGCAACCGCATTTTTAGCCTTCATGGCTACTTTCATTTGATCCATTACCTGTTGCTGCAAACTCATGTTTTTCTTTTTTTAATTGTTCAAAGATACGAACTCAATGCCATTTTTTAGGCTTCTTTAGGTACAAAAAATGCTTTTCATAGTCAATAATCGCTTTTCCTATCTCTAAAACATCCGCACCAATAATTCCATGCACCTCTTTTCCATGGTGTTGCGTTAATGCAGTATTTACATGCTCTAAATTGAACAAAACCAAATGGCAATTTTTATGTTGCCAAGCACCTATTTTAAGAGCGTTGTTCTCCGATTGTAATGTTTCCATATCTGTAGCGCCCGCACCAGCAGCTTTCGTTTCACTTTCATGCGCCTCCAAATTAAAAAAAGCGATTAAATCCAAACCTACACAAGAGTTGGAAGCACCTGTATCTAAAATAAAACGCCCTTGCACACCATTTATAGAAGCTTTGAGCTCTAAATGATTTGTGGACATTTTCTTCAATTTAATTTTTAAGTAGTTCTTTTTCTTAAGTATCTTTTTTAAACTTGTCATTTACTGTATTTTTGTACGAAACATCGTTTGACAAAAATACATTTTTAATGATTACGGATACACACACCCATTTATATTCTGAACAATTTGATGAGGACCAAGCTGCTATGATGCAACGCGCGAAAGCCGCTGGTGTATCCCGTTTTTTTATTCCAGCGATAGACAGTAGTTATACCGAAAGGATGTTCGACTTAGAGAAAAAATATCCCAATGAGGTGTTTCTAATGATGGGTTTGCACCCAACTTCAGTGAACGAAAACTACAAGGAAGAATTGGCACAGGTAAAAACATGGATTGATCAACGAAACTTTTTTGCTATCGGTGAAATCGGAATCGATTTGTACTGGGACAAAACCTTTCTAGAACAACAAAAAGATGCTTTTNNAACACAGATACAATGGGCAAAAGAAAAGAAGCTACCCATTGTAATTCACTGCAGAGAAGCCTTTGATGAAATTTTTGAAGTTTTAGAAACTGAAAAAGGGGATGATTTGTTCGGGATTTTTCATTGTTTTTCCGGTACGCTGCAACAGGCAAAAAAAGCTATTTCCTTCAATATGAAGTTAGGCATTGGTGGAGTAGCTACTTTTAAAAACGGTAAGATCGATACTTTTATAAATGAAATTGATATCCAACACATTGTCTTAGAAACTGATGCGCCTTATTTATCGCCCGTACCTTACCGAGGAAAAAGAAATGAAAGTAGTTATATAACAAAGGTCATCGATAAGTTGGTAGACCTTTATGGTTTGTCTTTCAATGAAATTGCAGCAATTACAACACAAAATTCAAAAGACGTCTTTGGAATCTAAAACAGCATACTACAAAACCCCTATAGGAACGGCAAAAATTGTTGGCGATAAAAACGGCATTCAATCGATTGTAGTAATCGACGATGCTATTGAAACCTCCACAAGTGTCCCAGAATGTTTGCAGGTATGTGTTGCCCAATTGCAAGAATACTTCGAGGGAACAAGAGATCATTTCGACTTGACGATCAATCCGAAGGGAACCCCTTTTCAAATAAAAGTATGGAAATCTTTGCTGAAAATTGGCTACGGAAAAACGAAAAGTTACTTAGCACAGAGTAAATCATTTGGAGATGTAAAAGCCATACGTGCCATAGCTGCTGCCAATGGCAAAAATCCAATTTGGATCATCATACCTTGCCATCGTGTGATTGGCTCAGACGGATCGTTAACAGGCTATGCTGGAGGTGTCTGGCGTAAAAAATGGCTTTTAGATCACGAAAACCCAGTAAAACAACAATCCCTTTTTTAATCTTTCAGATATTAAAAAAGCAAATTCAACGTTAGTATCTTAAATACGAGATGTACAAAAATTTATTGTTCTTGCTACTACTGCTTATTGGATCCAAGATCCAAGGGCAAACGGTATCAAAAGACTTTAGAACAAAGACATTTCGAATTCAAAAAGATACCGTACAAATAGACACGATACCCATCAATTCGCAACGGTTTACAGTGCGAAACAAGTTTCAAAAAAGAATTAATCCGCAAGAGTATCAGGTCGATTTTTTAAAGGCAATTTTGATGATTGATGCTAAAAAATATCCTGAAATTACAGTCGAGTATTTTCGGTTCCCCGAATTCGTCACAAAAGTGTATGCCCCCTTTGATAAAAATTTGATGGTTCCAAACAACACAAATACAGGACCACTGTATAGTTTTACAACGACTAAAAAAACAAGCGACATTCAACTTTTTGAAGGGCTAAAAACCAAAGGGTTTTTAACGAGAGGGGTTACTTCTGGAAACAATCAGAATACGGTAACCAACTCGGCATTGGATTTAGAAATATCTGGTAAAATATCGAGTTCGGTAAACATCAGAGCCAATATTTTCGACACCAACATTCCATTACAAGAAAACGGATATTCCCAAAACATTACGGACTTCGATCGAATTTTCATTGAATTGTACAGTGACAATTGGCGTGTAAAAGCAGGAGATATCCGTTTGCAAAATCAAGAGAGCTATTTCTTGAATTTCAACAAGCAAATTGCCGGTTTACAGATAGCTGCAAACCTAAGTGAAAATGTAAAAGTCGCTGCATCGGGAGCAGTTTCTAGAGGGAAATTTAACACTTTTACGCTCGTTGGTGTTGAAGGAAACCAAGGGCCATACAAAATTGTGGGACCCAACAACGAACCCGCCATTGTAATGATTGCTGGCAGTGAGAGCGTATATGTAAACGGTGTGCTCATTGAAGCAGGCGAAAACAAAGCATATACGATTGATTATAACTTATCAGAAATTACATTTAACACAACCTTTCCCATTACCAATGACATGCGTATTTGGATTGAATTTCAATATTCTGATCGGAATTACACACGATTTGTAACCTATGAAGAAGTCAACTATACCAGTGAGAAACTAAATATCAGTGGTTATTTTTACAGTGAAAATGACGCAAAGAATCAACCGTTACAACAAGCATTGTCGGAAGCACAAAAACAAACGCTGGCCAATGCAGGAAACAATACTGATTTGATGTTTTCAGAAAGCGCTTTTGTAGATACCTACAATGAAAACAAGGTACTCTATAAAAAGGTTGTAGTGGGTGGAATCGAGGTTTTTGAATATACAACCGATGCAACGGGAGAGCTCTACACGGTAACATTTACAAATGTGGGTATAAATAATGGCGATTATAACCTATTGAGAACCGTGGCTTCGGGCCCTATTTTTGAATATGCTGGAGTTCAATTGGGAAATTACAACCCCATTGTAAAGTTAATTGCTCCTTCTAAAGTTCAGGTTTTCGTTGTGAAATCCGACTATAATCCTTCAGAAAAAACAAGGTTCAATTCAGAAATAGCACTCAGTAATAATGATGCAAATTTATTTTCTACTATTGACGACAATCAAAATACTGCCATTGCAGCAAAAATGGGTTGGCAACAAATTTTAATTGATAAAAAATGGCAGTTAAAAAGTGATATTAATCACGAATACGTTCAACAAAACTTCAATACAGAACAAGGTTGGGAGCCTGTAGAATTTAATAGAGATTGGAATATTTTAACGAACAATGCTACAAAAAACTACTTTCAATCCGAATTTATACTTCAGAATAAAAAAGCAGATTTTGTTTCATATCGATACAACAACTTAAGGTATAACAACTCTTTTAAAGGAAATAAGCATGAAATTTCATCTCGGTTCAGTTATGATAAAACGAAATTCTCAACGGAGATAAGTCTTCTAGAAAACACTTCTTCAATAGAAGATAATTCTTTTTTTAGAGCCAAAGCGACTTTAGACCACTACTTTTCAAAAAGTTGGGTGGGTGCTTTTACTAACGCAGAAATAAATGACAGAAAAAACAGCAATCGAGAATACATCAACACCAGTCATCAGTTTGAAGAATATGAGGGGTATATAGGAATTGGAGATACTGCAAAAGTTTTTGCGAAATTTGGATTTAATTTTAGGACTAACGACAGTATCAAATCGAATCGTTTTACAGAAATTAATAACCGAAAAACAATCTACCTCAACTCAAAATTAGTAGACACCAAAAAGACAAACTTGTCGGTGTATGCAAATTATAGAATTACACAAAATAATTTCACTTCAGATAAAAAGTCTCTGAATTCTAAAATCGTATATCATCAAAAATTACTAAAGGATTTCGTAAACCTGAGGATCGCTTATGAGACCTCTTCAGGAAATGTTGCTCGGCAAGATTACATCTATGTAAAAACAGAAGTAGGTCAAGGTTTTTATACCTGGATTGACTATAATAATGACAGTGTTCAGGATTTTGACGAATTCGAAATCGCACAGTTTCAAGACCAAGCCAATTACTTAAGAATCCCTTTACCAAACTTGCGCTTTATTTCAACACAACGTGCTAAATGGCAACAATCTATAGGAATTAATTTTTCAAAATGGAAAGACAAAAACGGTTTTAAAAAGTGGCTTTCTCATTGGAGTAATCAAACTTTTTTAGCAACAGACAACGAACAAGAACGCATTGGGAGTTCTTTTAATTTCAATCCTTTTGATTTTGATGAAAACAAACTGATTGGACTGAATTATAATTTTAGAAATCAACTTTATTTTAATAGAAACCTACAAAAATACAGCACCACTTTTACGGTTGGAAATTCGAAGAACTTGCAACAATATTTTATAGGATCCCAAGAAAATACCATCCAGCAAACACAAGTAGATTTTAACCACAAATTTGCCGATTTCTGGCTGCTTGATTTGATGGTAAAGCAATCTGAAAACAATTTAACAACAGAAAATTTCAATAGTAGAAATTATGAAATTATCGCAAAAGAAATTCAACCAAAAATCTCTTTTTCATATCATAATAATCATCGTTTTTCTGCCTTTTACCACTTTAAAAACAAAGTAAATAACTTACAAGATTTTGAGTCTTTAAACCAGCAAAAATTTGGATTGGATTATTTTCACATCAGTAAAAAGAAAAATCAAATTAGTGTGAATACAACGGTTTTTTTAAACGACTTTACTGGAAATGTAAATACGCCCGTCGCTTACCAAATGTTAGAAGGTTTACAGCCAGGAAAAAATTATACTTGGAACTTACTCTATAGTCAGAAACTAAATACTTTTTTAAACTTAAATATAAGCTACTTGGGAAGAAAAAGCGAAAATTCGAAAACAATTCACACAGGAAGTATTCAATTAAAAGCGCTTTTTTAGTTTTTTTTTGTACACTTGTTATTAAATAAATTTTTTACTTACAAAAAAAATAAAATGAAAAAATATACCTTATTTATTTGCCTATTCGTTAGCGGTATAGCACTTGGTCAAGAACCAATAACAGAAAAAACACCTGAATTCCCTCAGGATATAAACAAAAAACATGAAGTAAAAATCAATGGATTGAGCTTGCTTGCCTTTGAATGGCTGGATGTTTCTTATGAGTATTTAATAAATGAAGAGTCCTCTTTTGGAGTTACAGCATTGGTAGCTCTTAATGATAGCGAAGCACTGAATTATTACAGAAAATCCTCTTTAACTTCTTTTTACAGGAGATATTTTTCAAACCAATATGCGAGAGGTTTTTTTGTAGAGGGGTTTGGTATGTTGCATACCTATGAGAATGAAACTTATGATTATAATGGAAATGGTTCCTATAAGCAAGAGGATCAAACCGATTTTGCAGTCGGAATTTCAGCTGGAGGGAAATTTATAACAAAAAGAGGATTTACAGCCGAGATCTATTTAGGAATTGGTAGAAACTTAGGAGGTGACAACAGTTCTATAGAGGCAGTAGGCAGAGGAGGAATCTTGCTTGGCTTCCGATTTTAAGTCATCTTAATTTCGTAAATTTGAATCAAAATAAGATTTCATGAAAAAAATACTTTTAATTTTTACGCTTTTAGTTTCTACAATAGCACTAGCACAACAAGAAGTAAAATTAAATATTGCAAACGCTTTGATCTTAAAAACCATCGATGCTTCTTACGAATATCATCTCAGTGGAGATACTTCGATTGGAATTTCTGGTTTGTATAATTTTGAACAAAAATCTTCAGACTTCAGATATAATGAAGAAAGCATGATCACTCCTTACTTGCGACATTATTTTACCTCTGACAGGGTTTGGAATCTTTTTGGAGAAGGGTTTTTCGGAATAGGAACAGGTTATAAAAAAATTGAAATAGCAGGTGAGCCCGATATTTATGAAAAATATTCTGACAGTGCTTTGGGCATCTCATTTGGAGCAAAATACATTTCTGAGAGTGGTTTTATAGTAGATGTTTATGGCGGTATTGGACGAAATTTATTTAGTGCGAACTCCCCTATTTTATTGCCACGATTGGGCGTAAATGTTGGATGGAAATTTTAATTCAAAAAAAAACTTCATAAAAAAAACCTCACGAAATTCGTGAGGTTTTTTACTTTTAATATCTTATAAAACTACATTCTTTGAAGCCAATTTTTTACGGCAACTTCTGCTTCTATTATTTCTTTTAATTCTGAAATTTTTACTCTTTTTTGTTCCATCGTATCTCGATGACGAATGGTTACAGACTTGTCTTCTAAGGTCTGATGATCCACTGTAATACAAAAAGGAGTTCCTGCTGCATCTTGTCTTCTATAACGTTTTCCAACTGCATCTTTTTCGTCATAAAAAACATTGAAATCCCATTTTAAATCGTCCATAATTTTGCGAGCAACTTCTGGCAATCCGTCTTTTTTTACTAATGGAAAAATAGCTGCCTTGTAGGGTGCTAAAATTGCGGGTAATTTTAAAACAGTACGTGAGGTGCCATTTTCCAAGGCTTCTTCTTGTAATGAATTTGAAAAAACGGCTAAGAACATTCGATCTAAACCAATAGAAGTTTCTACTACATAAGGGGTATAACTTTTATTTTCTTCATGATCAAAGTATTGCAGTTTTTTTCCAGAAAATTCTTCGTGTGCTTTTAAATCAAAATCGGTTCGGGAATGAATTCCTTCTAATTCCTTAAAGCCAAATGGGAATTTAAACTCAATATCTGCTGCTGCATCTGCATAATGTGCTAATTTATCGTGGTCATGAAAACGATAGTTCTCTGCCCCCATTCCAAGAGAAAGGTGCCATTTTAATCTGGTTGCTTTCCATTGATCATACCATTCTTTTTGGGTTCCTGGTTTTACGAAAAATTGCATTTCCATTTGTTCAAACTCACGCATTCTAAAAATAAATTGTCTTGCAACAATTTCATTTCTAAAAGCTTTTCCAGTTTGTGCAATTCCAAAAGGAATTTTCATTCTACCCGTTTTTTGAACGTTGAGAAAATTCACAAAAATACCTTGTGCGGTTTCTGGACGTAAATACAAATCCATAGCGGTTTCTGCAGAAGCACCTAACTTGGTTCCAAACATTAAATTGAACTGTTTTACCTCTGTCCAATTTCTGGATCCTGTTAATGGATCTGCAATTTCTAATTCTTCAATTAATGCTTTTACATCTAATAAATCTTCCTTTTCTAAAGAAGCACCCATTCTTGCAAGAATCGTATTAATTTTTTCTTGATAGCCAACAACACGACCGTTGGTTGCTAAAAATTCTTCTTTGTTAAAAGCTTCTCCAAAACGTTTTGCTGCTTTGTCTACTTCTTTATTGATTTTTCCTTCAATTTTAGCACAGTAGTCTTCTATTAAAACATCTGCTCTGTAGCGTTTTTTTGAATCTTTGTTATCGATTAACGGATCATTAAACGCATCTACGTGACCAGAAGCTTTCCAGGTAGTAGGATGCATTAAAATGGAGGCATCGATCCCAACAATATTTTCGTGCATTTGCACCATTGCTTTCCACCAATAATCTCTAATATTTTTCTTTAACTCAACACCATTTTGGGCGTAATCGTACACTGCACTTAATCCATCATAAATTTCACTTGATTGAAATACATAACCATATTCTTTTGCGTGCGATAGTACTTTTTTAAATTGATCTTCTTGTTTTGCCATAATTAAGGCAAATATAAACGAATCTAAAAAGTTATCAAGAAAAATCAGCCTACTTTCTTACATAAATAAATGAATGCTGGAGGAAAATTTAATAATTCAAATTTTAAAGAAATGGAATGTCTAAAAAACTGTTTAAGTTTCTTAAAATAAGAAAGACTATATTGATATTGCGTGAAGGTNCCATTGGGTTTCAAAACTTGNTAAGATTGGGATAAAATTACATTCGTAATCTTTTCCGGAATAATCGTTAAAGGCAGGCTGGAGACGATATAATTTACTTCATGAATTCCCAATTTAAGTAATTCTTCTTCAAGATTTTCTGCGGAAGATTTTAGAACAATCAGCTGTGAATGCTTAATTTCAGATAAGGTTTTGTGAAAGTTCTCATTAATTTCAAAACAAATTAATGTTGCGGTTGGATGTAGTTTTTTTTAAAATAAATTTTGTGATGGCGCCGTTTCCTGGGCCTAATTCTACAATAATATCTGCAGAGTCAAAATGAATATTCTGTAACATTTTTTTGGCCAAAAAAGAAGAACTTGGCATTACTGTTCCAGATGTTTTTAGTGTTTTAATGGCTTCTTTAAAAAACTTTATTGTGTCTGTCAAATTATTTATTTTTTTAACTTTTTGTACCTTAGAAAAAAAAGTAATGTGAAAATACAAATAATAGAAGACCTTCTCCAAATTTTTTACCCAAAACTATGTTTAATTTGTGAGTACCCACTTTTTGAAAATGAAGTTTTTGCTTGCACAACTTGTCGGCATGATTTGCCCGTGTTATTTTTTAAAGATGCTACTAAAAATGAACTTTGGAGAAAATTTTATGGCAGAATCCCTGTAGAAGAAATAAATACCTTATTGTCTTTCAGTAAAGAAGGAAAAACAAAAAAACTGATTCATGAATTAAAATATAATGGAAATGAAAATATCGGGATCTTTCTAGGTAATTGGATTGGCGAACTTCTTATAGAAAACAAACAATTTGCCGAAGTTGATTTCATTGTTCCTGTTCCATTACATTCTAAGAAATTAAAGAAAAGAGGATACAATCAACTTACAAAGTTTGGAGAGCGCGTGAGTTTTTACTTGAATAAACCGCTAAAACAAAATATTCTTTTAAAAATAAATGCAACAGAAACTCAGACTTTCAAACAAGGGTTTGAAAGGTTTGAAAACAACGAACTGAAATTCTCTTTACAAGACACCACTATTTTCGCGAACAAACACATTCTATTGATAGACGACGTACTTACAACTGGAGCTACTTTAGAGGCTTGTAGCAAGGAATTACTAAAGACTCCCAATATTAAAATCAGTATTTTAACAATGTCATTTACAAGATAATTTTAACATTAAAAACTGAAAAATAAATTGTTTATTTGTAAATAAATTACACCTCTTGAAAAACACACTTAAAATTTTATTTTTCACAGTCATTACACTCGTTTTAGTAAACTGTGCAAGAACAAGTAGACCCGATGGTGGTCCAAGAGATGAAGATGCACCATTAATGGTGACCGCTACTCCACCCTACGAAAACATAAATTTTGAAGCTTCAAAGATTAAATTATCCTTCAATGAGTTTATAAAACTAAAAAACCTAAACAAGCAATTGGTGATTTCTCCACCAATGAAATACCCGCCATTAATTAAGCCACAGGGGTTTGCTAGTAAATATTTGGAAATAGAGATCATCGACACCTTNTTAAAGAACACNACTTATATTTTCAATTTCGGAAATGCCATAGAAGATAATAACGAAAGCAANCCATTAGAACGTTTTAAATATGTTTTCTCTACGGGTAATTATATTGATTCTCTCAAGTCTAAAGGAACTGTAAAAGATGTTCTAGTCAACGAACCCAATAGGGATTTTAATGTTCTGCTCTATAAAATAGACAGTGCTTTTACTGACTCTATTGTCTATCGAGAAAAACCGAATTATGTAACAACAACGACAGATTCTATTCACTTTAATTTTTCGAACTTAAAAGATGGAAACTACTTAATGGTTGCCTTGCAGGAATCAACAAATGATTACCTATTTGACCCCAAAACAGATCAAATTGGTTTTTATACAGATACCATTCAGTTGCCTAGAGATAGTATTCTTCAAAAGGATATTGTAGTTTTTAAAGAAGCACAACCTTTTAAATTTGGAAGAGCAAAAGAACTTAAAAAGGGGCAATTAATTTTTCCTTTTTATGGAAAAAAAGAAGACCTAAAAGTGACACTTCTTTCAGATACACCTGCAGATTTTAAAAGCATTGCAAAATTTGAACAAGAAAAAGACACTTTAAACTACTGGTTTGCTCCTTTTGAAGCAGATTCATTAAACTTCATCATTTCAAATGCAACATTAAAAGATACAGTAACGGTAAAGCTTCGTAAAAAGAAATTAGATAGTTTAAGTATTAAAGGCACCTCAGGGATCATTCATTTCAGAGACACGTTCTTCATACGCACAAACAACCCTGTAATGAACATCGATGCTACTAAAATAGCAATTATGAACAAGGATTCTCTTGCGGTAAGCTTTAAGAGTATTATTGACGAAAAAGAAAATAAATTAGCGATTGTTTTTGATAAAGACCCAGTGCAACTGTATCGAATTTCTATTTTACCCGAAGCAATATCAGACATTTATGCGTTTACAAATGACTCGCTAGCGTATCGGGTTCGAACACAAGAAATTGAAGATTATGGACGAATAACCTTGAAAGTAGAAAATCCAGCTTCAAAAAATTACATTATCGAACTGTTAGATTCAAAATTTGAATTAGTTCAAAGAAACTTCGTACAAGAAACAGCTACAATCGTGTATGATTTATTAGAACCAAAAGCATATACAGTAAGAGCCATTGAAGATCGTAATCAAAACAATGTTTGGGATACTGGAAATTACTTAGAAAAAATGTTGCCTGAAAAAATCATCTATTTTAAGGATGAAGATTTAAGTTTAAGACCCAACTATTATCTAAATCCCGTATTTAAAGTGAACCAATAAAAAAGCACGCAAAATATGCGTACTTTTTTTTGTTTACGGTATGATACCGCTTGTTAAATTTTAGCGATTAGATAAAACGATTATACGAATCTTTTAATCGATCTAATAATTCCATAATGCACGCCTTCATGAAAATTATTAAATATCATTGCGGTTTCTAATGAGTTCAAAACAAAACCAGTACTGGTTGGATATTCGTGAAAATTGACAAAAATACCAGCTTCAAAATCTTCTTCTAAAGTATCTGGCAAGCCCACTAACAGTTCTTTTACCTCTTCAAACTCTTCTTCAGAAAACGTTTTTGTTGGCAATGTTCCTTTGGCATGCGCTTCAATTAAATCATCTGGACACAAGCAATTTAAACCCGATAATTTGTAATGCAGCAATTGTTGTGTCACCACTAAATGTGCAACATTCCAAGCAATATTGTTTTTAAACCCTGCTGGAATNGTATGGATTTGCGCTAATGTTAATCCGTCTAATTCTTTTAAAACTAAATCGCGTGATTTTCTTAAAACATCGAATTGTATTTTCATTTTTATGTTTAATTTTGAAATGTAAATATAATACTATAAATGAATGAAGAAAGTCTATTTTTTACAAACTTGTGATACGTGTAGAAGAATTTTAAAAGAAGTAAATACTACCGGTTTTGAACGTCAAGAAATAAAGTCGAATCCGGTAAATGTTCCACAACTAGAAGAAATGCACCAACGTTCTGGAAGTTATGAAGCATTGTTTAATAAACGAGCAAAGCTTTACAAGGCATTGGACTTGAAAAACAAAACACTTTCTGAAGCTGATTATCGTCAATATATCTTGGAAGAATATACCTTTTTAAAACGTCCTGTATTTATGGTCGAAGACAGCATTTTTATTGGAAATAGCAAAAACGTTATTGCAGCACTCAAAGCAAAAATCAATTAGAATTCTCTAAAAAAGTATGTGTTCTTAAAACAGCATTATCTCTAATGTCTTGCCAAAAAAGATTGATATCTCCTACATGATAGCTTTTCATAAAAGACATAAATAAACGCATTGGGAATTTAGGATTTGTAGCCCAAATGAGGCCGTCTGTAACTTCAATTTTTAATGCTTTTTTGTAGATTTTTTTATTTGAATATAAGAAGCCTTTGTGTTGATTTAATTCCGTTATTTTTTCGGAATTCCATGTAATCGGATTCGTAGTTACACTTCCAANATAAATGTTTTTCCCTTTCGGGTAATGACCTTTTTTAAAAGTATTCCATCCAACAATCCCACCAACTTCGNTTGGTGCTGTCATNGGNTGAATCGACGTAAATAAATCTGGCTTTAGAACAGTACCCACTACATACGCTGCAATTAATTGTTTTTGCAAAGGTTTGTTGTCAAAAAAATCTCGCAATAAAAACTTGGTATGTGTTGAACCTTGACTGTGACTTGCGATAATAATAGGTCGGCCATTATTGTATTTTTTTAAATAGGTTTCAAAAGCTCTTTTAACATCTGAATAGGCTAATAAAAGTGCTTTTTCTCCACCATTTTCTAGCATTTGATAAGATCGTATATGTGCTTGTCTATAAAAGGGCACATATAATTTACCCGCAGTTGTAAAAGCGGATGCTTGAAAGAGTACAGCTTTATTAAGAACCTTATTTTGCTGAATTACATCTTCAATAGGCACATTCCAACGGACATCTTCTTTTTCTGTATTTAAAGTTGGGTATACATAAAAAACATCGGCTTGTAAAGTATCTCTTTCTTGAGATGAAAATGCAATCAATTCTTTTAAATACGTGGATGGTAAAACAGCCCAATTCTTTTCTTCATTGTAGTTGGGTTCTAACGGAATTTCTTCCGTTACAAATTTCTGTGTTTTATATGCGGATTTACAGCTCACTATAAAACAAACTGCTAATAACATTAAAATAACTTTCTTCATTTTTCATCTTTTAAAATTATTTCCAGTACTCTGCAACCCAGGGCGCAGCTCTCACATATCGATACCATTTTCCTCTACCACCTTCAACTGCTTTATGCGGATTTATTTCTCCATGAAAAATAATTATTTTGGCTCCTTTTGGTATTGTTGGTTTTTTCCAAAAAGCCAATGGAAACCTTGAAACACAATCATACTTAAAACTCGGACACCATGCTTTGTCCCAGTATTGAAGATCATCATTGTCATGAATGGCATGGGTAAGATATTCTTGCTCGTTTCTATGTAGCTTTCTTATTTCATCAAAATTAGATAAGA
>JGI20153J14295_10002309_pt1 | contig 13752 bp, 7 predicted proteins | sample COG_03_FD_14295 | JGI IMG/M metagenome (IMG submission 14295) | reverse complement strand
TTGGGCGTCTGGTCGGTTCATTCACTAAATTCTGACCCTTGAAATCAAGGTCATCATCTATCGCACCCACAACATCGAAGATACCATCATATGGATCTGCAACAAAGTCATTCCTAGCACGTTCTTGGCTGGTGAAATTATTCGCTGCGAGATAACCCATCAATGACGGGATCTCCCATTGTTTGAGATTCTTCCCTTTATTTCTGAAGTCTGAGAACTTTATCGTGTTTCCATGTGTAGGTATTTCGTGCGTTGACTCTATCGCAAAGAACACATTGTTCGCTTCACCGCGAGGGACATCCATTTTTTGCATAAACTTTTCGGACGTATCCTCGACTACACCACCATCGATAACCATTCCTGGAGCTATATCTTGATAAGTTGCAATTTTCTCCTTCAAGAAATAATTTGCATCAACCACACCATTAGCATGGTTTGTTATATCATACAACCCGCCGCTTGTGTAGTGAGAAACCTCGGTAGTGTCTGCTAATCCTCTAGAAAACGCGCCTCTAAAATCGCCATAAAAACCATTTTCAGGCTGGCCAGCACCAGCAGGATGCGTAGTCTTACCAACGGTCAAGCCATTTTGATAGTCGCGCAGAATAGTCGCGTATTTACTTCCTTCTGGTTTAGACGCATCGTACCTGAGAATGAACCGCGATTCACTAAAGGTATTAGTATCATATTTGTCTGACGCAAAACTTGCATCAGACGTCAATCCTCTATAAAAGCCACTTAGATATGCTTGGGAATGAGTTTGGTTGGTGTGTTGGGTGTAATTATTAGCGAAGCCGAACTCATCTAAAAGACCATTATGGTATTCAAACGAATTATCTGAGTTGGTGTTGGCCACAGTAACCGTTTTCTTAAATCGGATACTCTTGTGACTTGATGATGATGGAAATATCGGCATTATTATTTTCCTATCTTATTCTTCTTGCAGCCAAGGCAAATCTCTAGCTACTGGTGCGCTTTGCTTCATTTCAATGATACCATCGACCATAGCCTTGATTCTATTAGCGTCTTCTTCAGATATATTCTGTTCTATCCACCCAACCACAGTAGCTGCTTCTAAAGAATCAAAGGCTATGGTTGTTTCTGTGATAGATGGGTCGATCTCAGTATTGTAGGCGATATGCGCTACTGTACCGTCATCAGCAGTAGCTACATATCTCCAGTTTATGTTACAGACCAAACCCGCTGTATCATCAACAGTTTTAGTGTCAAGATAAGTAATGTCGTAATAGTATTCGGTTGCCATGTAATTTCCTGCGATTAATTATATTCTAAGTTATGAACTATTTATAAGGAATACACTTCCTATATTTTGATTTTTTGCTTTTTCATCTTTGTTGCTGGTATAGACCCGCTTTGTATGCACTTCTCCATTAAAGATTCCTGAGTAGAGTTTGATGGGTGTTTCACAAACATTCTATCACCAGCATCATTGTATGCGACCCAAACATATTCACCAACCACCCCATATACTTCTGCTGAATATTCTACTGGATAATCGACTTCTAATTCTGGAAGATAAAATGACTTAGCGAGTACACCCTCCCTTTCCATATCACTAACCTTTGCATTGTATGCGTACATCCAATTGAAATTATTAGAACCAAACCCAGAAACATTACAAACAACTCCTGGGATACTATTATCATATATGTATGTTGGTGTCAATTCATCTGTACATACCATGTCAAGCCTGCCGTGATATGCTTCATTCTTGAGTGTTAGGTATTGAATCGTATCTTCCCCTATAAGAATATCCTCAATGAATGGAACCTTTGCAGCCTTTCTTGAGTACCACGTCACCCTGCAATGTGCTTCAGTCTTCTCCGAATACAGTGCTTGCTTTCTATAGTATTTCTTTTGCTCAACTATCTCTCTATATGAAACTGATTTACTGGGCAACACTGAGTCTAGATGATCTGTGTTTTGTATGAGATGGTCAGACGGTCTGGTGAATGGGAATTGAGGTTTGACATACAGGTCTTCTTCTGTTAGTGAATCAACGCCACCTTCCTCAACTTTCCTGCGAATCAAATCGTGTTTTTTAGCGTCAACAACCAAAGCAACTTGATTGTATAAACAAATACAATCTGGGGGCGATTCTGTATTGGATATATGTTTGTACATCCATACGCCATGCGGTGTTAAGTAGTCGTCGCCGTCAATCAAAACAAAGTGATCGTCATCCTTACTGAGGAATATGTCTAGAACACTATTCTTTCCCTTTCCAGCAGATCCATTAGACTCTGTTATGTAGTATTCTATGCCCTCAGCCTCACACCACTCCGATGCACTTTCGACATAGGTTTTATTTAGACTGTTTATGACTACAACAAGATCTTCCTTTTCGATCCCACTAGCGTTGGGATCAACGTGTCTTTTGAGTCTATCTAATCTCCTAGTTGTGAGGACATAAAATTTAAACTTAGCCATTAATTCATGTCACCTTGGTATCTTGATGTCCACATAGTTAAGCTGTACTTGACACCTTTTTGGAGTTCCATACACTCATGTCCGTGTGTCACCATTCCAGGAAATAGTATGCAGCGACCGACAGCAATATCTTTATTCGATATATTTTGTCTGTGGAACAATAGATCAGCGCCTTCATAGTCGTCATTCAATTTTACTGACCCTGTAACCAAACTTGCGTCTGTGTGGTGGCTCAAGCTAGTCTGTGTGTCCATAGCATACCGCATAACAAAGGCATCACGCAAGCCATACATCTGCATCGGACGCCAATATTGTTCAATAATCGGATAGAGATTTTTCTCCCAATGCCTTTCTAGTGTTTGGAACATACCAAGTTCTTTCATGCGTATTTCTTGTGCTGGAAATTTGTCTCCAGGAAGTGGTTCCCATGCGCCATTTCTATCAGCGACATCAATTAAATCTTCACACTGCGTTTGTGTCATAAAGTCACAAACCAGCATATCCGTGTCTATAATGTCAACATGCTTGAATGCAGGCAAGTATAGCATTGGAGTGACTTGCTTCACCGATCGCACCATACCATCAAAATGTGTCTTAGCCTCGTTTCCTCCATTACCATGATAGATACATGAATATGCGTTGGTTATAGGATTGAAGACTTTCTTCTGATCATACTCGAAATATGTATCTGTGTCATGTGTCTGGAAGATATAACACTCATTATCAAGAGCAATGTCATATTTGCCAGACAGAAACGCTTTTTGGTAGAAGAGCTGATCATCTTCATACTCAGCAATCTCGCTATCTGCGACAATACGCTTCAATTCGTCAACGCGACCGATGAACGTTCCGCTGTTCAAGTATTTGTATTTCGTGTCGCACTGCGGAAACTTATCCGCAAGGCTCTTATCTGGCCAAATGTATTGTTCTGCTGAGAATACAACTTTCTTCTTGAACCCAAGGTATCGTCTTGTTATTTCTTGGATGTCTGCATTGTAAATAACATCATATGCGTCTGTGAACAAAACAACATCACTATCAGGCAGTGTGTTGAGATACTCACGAAATATAGTCACCTTGTGCCCACCACCTGCTCCTGACATGTCAGTGCCTTTCCACTCAACATTGGTTCCTAGATTTTTAGGGTATACGCTATGCAACGCTGCGCTATCATTTAGCGGGATACACTTCTTACGATCAGTCCCTATTGTGACGGGATGGGTTTTAAAATCAACGAACCAGCCGCTGTCTTCTTCCTTCTCAATATCGGTATGTAATACCGTTCTACATTCTTGCTTCACAACATCTGTTTTCAGCGCCACAGCATTCAGATCCACTAATCTGGAGCAGAGATAATCGTCTGTTGGTATGATGTCGTGCATGAATTTAGCGTCAGAAAGAACCTTTGCTGTTTCTGGAGTGATCACATACGCATGAGCATTATATGGATGATTCGGGACAACCAACTTACTGTCAATAGATTTTGCTAGATCAGGAGTTTGTTCGATGTGTCCTAAGAATATGATACCGTAACTATTCGTCAGGTCTTCTACATATTCTTCATCATATCCATCAAGAAAGACTGCATCATCTTCTAATACTAGAACAGGCTCGCCTAGTTTGATGCAGGACAACCACGCTTCTCTGTGCGATAAGAAACAGCCAACTTCACCGTGGTTTATTGTTCTGTTGAAGAATGGATCCCGCCAACCAGACTTGGTCGACATATTGAATTGTTTGAGTGTTTGATGAGTGACTTCCTTTCCGTCTATAGCTTGAATCCACGAGACATCACCTATATGACTATTCTTATCTAGAAAGTTTATTTTGCGGTCTGCTCTCCGATCAAGATTGATCACCAACTTCTTCATTCTCTACCCCATAATAATTGTGTGTATCAGTTTTGTATTATATTTAGGAGCGGTCGTAGAATTACATTACCTGATGAATGTGTGCAGACTATTCAAAGCTGTCAACAATTCCCCTGCTTCAAATTTATTATCATCAATTGGTGTGTTATCTCTGTGTGTTATAGATATTTTTGGATACTCTGTAAACTCGGGGAAGAGTGTTTGTGATTCACTTTCAGTGAAATCTGCGCCCAAATTAAGAACAGTAACATCAAACTTGTACAACGACCAAGGATATTTTCTATCAACAAGCCAATTGTCTACAGTTGCGGACGCAGAATCAACACCAGTTGAGTTGGCATCGCTATATATTTTTATCTTTATTTCACTCATTATGTTCTCTGAATTAGTCGTGGAATGTTACATATGGTGCAAATACTTGCAGACCGCCACTCAGTACTGAAGGGTTGGCAGGATCGTGCAGGTCATTGTCACCTTCATGCATGTACGAGCAGTTTTCCGCAAAGTACATGGCGAAGCCTAGTTTCCTGCTAGTTCCTGTCTCTAGCGTGATTGTCGCTTCAATGTCTGTCCATTGCTCAATGTTGTCTTGATCTATTAGTAGTGATTCAGTAGCGGTGGTTGTGGTTTGGTTGGTGTAGTATGGTGCATTTGTACTAGTCGATTGAGGGGTGTTTGACATTCCTGTCCAATTATACTTTCCAGGATCTCCAGTCAAATCACCTGTCGGAAGAGTGTAAGATGCGTCAGTGTGTTTAATTCTGATGTAGTGCACCTTTTTATCTAGCCCAGTCGCATTCTCAGACCAAACATAAAAGCCTGCAAAATTCAATTCTCTCAGTTTATCTCCCGCAGGAATTCGCACTTTAGCTCCGAACTTAGCGGTTGTCTTGCCGTCTGGAATTGTCAGAGTCTGGAACCACTCCGTAACATTAGTCCACAATCCGACATTAGTCATAGCAGTGCTGCTGTCGATCGTGGATAATGTTGTGTGCGTAACCATCCTTGTCTTCGTTAAATTAGTGTATTTTCCGTTTTGAGAAGCACCTCTATCCGCATCATTGTTGGTGAAACTGCCTGTCGCCGAACCTGCGAACAGAGTGGCAGAACCATATATTATCAGAGGGTTTGGTATATCAATGCCTTCACCAAAATCTGTAACCGTATATCCAGGATTGTCCGTTATCTGCAGATTGCCCATGTATGTGTAATACTGATTGGTTGCGATTATTAGCGGTGAGTAATGTCTCCATGCGGGAACAGATGTATTGACGCCATTACTGATGGTGGTTGATGTGGTGGCGTCGACAAGCCTGTTGACACCGTTGTAATTAAACCCTACAGGATAAAAGCTGCCATGTGCCCAGAGAGGATTCTCTAGTACATTATCTGCGCTAGATACTGGAGGCACAAGGTTGTTTGGGGCAGTTGATACAACTGCGCTACTAAACATTATTGTATGCCTGAACCGAAACAGCTATATACGTTTTCTGCTGTACACACAATCTCAATAATTCCACCTTTTTGAATAGCTATTGAAGCTGCCGTGAGAGGACTTGCTCCCAACACCAACCTGCTAAAAACGCTATTTGTATTTCTGCTGATCGTTACTGTTGATGTTCCTGCATTGACTAATGTGTAAGTGACACCCACATCAGCAGCTGGACAATCATCTAATGTCCATGCACTAGCGGTTGCGCCATTGTATACAAGTTTTCTTCCGCTGTGCGTAGCCTTATTAATGCTGGCCACTGTGCCACTACCAATAATAAGGGCAAGTTGACTGCCTTGAAATGAGTCGCCAGTAATAGCTCCTGCTGTAAGAGCACCAGTGCCAATGTCTATACTAGTAAACCCAGAAGTAATAGAACCAGAATTAAGCGCACCAGTTGTAACGATATTACTAGAACCTGCGAATGTGCTTATCGCAGAATTCTCAACATTGTCCAAAGATAAGTCTGATTTCAATTCAGCATAAGTTCTGCCTTTGACATTAGTGGTGCCCATCAATAAGACATCATTAGTTACTAGAGCTTCTTCAGATTTTAATGCGTTACCGCTCGCTTTACCGAAAGTAAGAGCGCCTTGAGCGCCGATATCAGATAATACTTGAGCATCAGTTCGACTAACAAGACCTTCGGATGTGAATTGGGCAAACTCCCCACTAACAGGAGTGCCATCAGCCACAAGACTATTTGTATCGGCTATGCCGAAAGTAAGGGCGTTCTTTCCCATTCCAAGTATCTGCGCTAGAGATATATGTGTCTGTGATTGCTGTGCCATTCCACACACCAGTTCCAATAGTGCCAACACTTGTCAGTGACGAAGCAAGCACAGTAGAACCTAGAGTTGTTTGGTTCAACACTTCATTAGCATTGATTCTAAATGTTTTTGCAGAAGCTAATTCTAAATGCTCTGAAGATGTCCATGAATCAGTTGAGTCGACCCAGTTAAGTGTCTTATCAGTTGTGCCTTTAAGAGTTATGCCGCCACCATCAGCAGTGGTGTCTGTCGGTGTGGCTACGCTCCCGAGAACAATGTTCTTATCATCAACACTTAATGTTGTGGAGTTGATTACAGTTTCTGTACCATTTACTGTAAGATCGCCAGTTACGACTAGATCTCCCGATACCGATGCGTCGCCGTTTACTGCGAGGTCTGTAAGATCTAATGCATTTTCAGTTCCCCCCACCCCTATAGTAACAGTTCCAGGTTCTAGTACCATTACATTTTTTGGGTTTGGAGTATCTATTGACCAATTGGTAGCACCAGCTTTCGTGACCTCAAAAACCATTTGGCCAGCTATAGCTGATTCAGTACAGTTAGTAAACTTGCTAAAGATTCTGCCAGATGGCTTATATGATTCGACGTTGGAATTGTCAGTATCAATAGCAACGCCGTAAAAGGGAATTACTCCCGTAAACTCTGTGGAAGATGTAGTCAGCCCGCTTGCAATGGTTTTTGAATTAAAGAAATTAAGGTATGGCGATGCCCCGTTAATTATATTGGATTGAGCAGCCTGCACAACATTAACGTTGATACTTTCGCCAGCAAACTCAGTAGATGTGGCAGAAGACCCAACAGTTGTTAGATGTGTTAGAGAAGCATTTACAGCAAACGATGCATGGTCTGCCGTTTCTGCGGTGGTGTTTGCAACAAATGTCAGACCTGTGTTTGCGAGAATATATGTCGGTGGTCTGGTCCAAAAACCTGCTTTATTTAATACTAGCTCTGGGTCTTCTCCAGCAGCACCACCAAGGTTTGCAAATGCTGCGCCAGTAGATAAGCTGAATACTGTTGTATTCAGGTCTAGCCCAGTTCCTGCTGTATATTCTGTATTGTTATCGGAAGGAGCAACCCAAGAGCCATCCTTTGCTAATAATAAAGATTCATCATCGCCCGATGCACCACCAAGGTTTGTAAGTGCCGCATTGATACCAAGTGTGATTGTATCATTAAGGGCAACATTGGATGAGGCAATAACGTTGATGCCAGTACCGCCAGAATACTGCTTAACTGAATGCCAACCACCATCCTTTCTCAAGAAAGTGTGGAATAGAGGCTTGTCAGTCGTTTCTGGGTCCAAACCGCTGTAGTCAGTTCCATCACCACCAAGGTTTGTAAGTGATGCGCCAGTAGATAAGCTGAACTCAGTTCCATCTAATGTAAGACCAGTACCGCTAGTGTATGTTGTGTCTACAGGAGTAGACCACGCACCATCATTGCGCAAGAATGTTGTTGTGCTGCTGCCGCCTGTCAAATTACTTAGCGCAGCTCCGTCAGATAATGAGATAGTATTTGTGTCGAGATCTATCCCTGTTCCAGCAATTAGAGCAGTTTTTGATATTGATATTGCAGCGTCTGATTTGATATCAGCATTAATAATTGAATCGGAAGATATTGATGAAACACCACCAGCAGTGAATGTCACATCTCCAGTGATAGATTTATTATCCCAAGTATCAGTTCCATCATATATTAAGAATTGTCCAGCAACTGGGCTGGCAATGCTGGTGTCATTCAGTGAACTTATAGAGGATGTCGCATCTACATAAGCCTTTACAGACTGTGATGTAGGGACATTAGTTGCTGTTGCTGTTCCGAAACTATCATCATCGATGAAGTCTGTTATTGTTAAAGCGCCTGTCCCACTAAATCCATCGGCTTCTACTGTTCCTGCTACATCAACATCTGCTGTAATGAGAACATTGTCCGTATCAACCCTTTTGATCGTCGCATCATCAATCCACTTACTTGTAGCATTATCATACACTAGCAGAGAACCGTCGACAGGATTGGTGATATTAACCTCATCAATATAGTCGATTGCACCAGCTCGCGTAACTTCTTGAGTTACTGTCACTTGTCCTTGAACTAATCTTGTGCGCTTATCAGCACCAGATGTGATCTCAACATCATAGACATATCTTCCAGCTTCTAATGAAGAAGTGACAGACCGTGCCAACTCAATTGTGACCTCACCAGAAGTGCGCAACCCAAACCCTGCGGTAAATGGGGTTGCTGTTGAAGAATCATATGTTTTTCGGATCTGTCCCGCAACTGTGTATCCGCTTAGATCGATGATAGATCCTGTCGATGTTTTCGCGATAATAGTTTCGGAGAAATCCGTACCTTGATCGACCTGTATGTTGAGCTTTTGAACTGACATCTATTTGTTTCCTAGTTCTTCGATCATTTTTCTGAGTTCTTGATTTTCTTCTTTCAGTTCTTTTATCGCCTCAATGAATAGGGCAGATAACTGAGCATAATCAACTGTCTTATATTCTGTGGCGTTCACAATGTCATCGCCCGCTCGTGTTGTTACAGCTGACGGTAAGACTTTTTCTAAACTCTGCGCTATAACACCAGCACTGTCTTTACCACCATTGGTGTAGTTGAATGTTACACCATCAAGCGATTGCAACTTTTCAACTGCGTTATCAACAACTTCTATATTTTCTTTCAATCTCTCATCAGAAACAGAAGCACCACCAAAGGCGATAATATCACCCTTAACTGCAAAATCACCAGCGGTGTTCAACGAACCCACTAGGCTGCTGCTGACGTAATGGAGAAGACCAGATGTCGAATGTGCAGTAAAGGTGCTGGAGTTGCCGTTATAGGCTAACGCGGTGGAAGCAACTCTTTGGTCTGCAAGATTGATTGTGGAAATGTTCGTGGTAGATATCTGAAGCCCACTAGACGAAGCCAAGAAGCCAAACCCATTAGTAGATTCATCCCAGAATACAATTCTATCAGCATTAGGGTCTGCTAACGAAAGAAGTCCTGGAGCACCTTTAGTGCCTTTCATGCCCTTAGAGCCTTTAGCGCCTCCAGCGCCTTTAGTGCCTTTCATGCCCTTAGTGCCTTTAGCGCCTTTAGTGCCTTTAGCCCCTTTAGTGCCTTTAACGCCTTCAGCACCTTTAGTGCCTTTAGCGCCTTTAGTGCCTTTAACGCCTTCAGCACCTTTAGTGCCTTTCATGCCCTTAGTGCCTTTAGCCCCTTTAGTGCCTTTAACGCCTTTCTGACCTAAATCGCCAGTACGGGCGAATGTCACGATAACATCTTCATCAGCACTGAACGAAGTCGCCGAGCCAGCTACATGTGCGCAGTTTACTGTGAAGTGGGCAGCGTTTTCATTAATGCCAGTAATTGTGAAGATAGCAAAATCAGAAGCATCTTGTTTATTTGAAATTCTAAAATGACCTTTTAAGGCAGAAGTAGAATCGTCAATAGTTCGTAAGAATGATTGTATGTCTGTGCTATTGTCATCTGAATCAGCAATAAACATTTTGTTTGCATCTGCTGGTGTCGAATTATTTAACCTTAGCCCGCCTGTTCCTGGATCCGCATTACCAGTAGCAGTTTTGAAAGTGTAGTCAAAAGTAGCACCGCCAAAGTTTCCTTCACTACCTTTAGCGCCTTCAGCACCTTTAGTGCCTTTCATGCCCTTAGTGCCTTTCATGCCCTTAGAGCCTTTAGCGCCTTTGTCACCTTTAAGACCTGTGCTATCACCAGCCCATTTACCATCACCTTTGATAACTTCGGTGTTACCCATATGCAGTGGTTGGAACAGTTTTACTTTGTCTTGGATGACCGACATTACAGCGGTTGAGGCAACCTGCTGATCACCAGTACTACCACTCGTCAACTCGAAGTCCATTGAGGCATTGGTGCCCTCATCAGCATCAACATTAACGCTGATCCGCGCAGAGTTACCCTTTACACCCTCAGTGCCACCAGCCGTTTTATCTGGTGTTCTCGATCTGTGGTTGAATGTTACATTCGCATTACCGCCACCATCATTTGCGGTTAGTGCAATACCACCACTACCAAACCCAGCTTCAATGTATCCTGAAGTAGATATGTTATCGGATATGCCAGATACCGCACCTGTCGCACCTTTAGTGCCTTTAGCGCCTTTAGCGCCTTTATCGCCTCCAGCGCCTTTAGTACCTTTAGCGCCTTTAGTGCCTTTCATGCCCTTAGAGCCTTTAGCGCCTTTGTCACCTTTAGCGCCTTCGCCCACAAGTATAACTGCAGCAGACCATGTCACAGTAGTATCAGTTGCAGTTCCTTCAGCACTAAATGTGCCAGTACTGACATATAGATCTGATCCAGCTACTGGAGCAGGGATTGTAGCAGACCAACCATTAGGTGCAGTTAGGGTATCATTAGCGAAGTTATATGAGCCGTCATCTGCAGTTGGTGTAGCCAACGCAGTAGCACTACGCTTGTAGACCTTAGCAACAATAACACTTACACCTTGAACACCACCAGCCCCTTTAGTGCCTTTAGCGCCCTTAGTACCTTTAGCCCCTTTAGTGCCTTTAGCGCCCTTAGTGCCTTTAGCGCCCTTAGTACCTTTAGCCCCTTTAGTGCCCTGTAGAGCTGCGTTTGTGATTGTGGCTTTCTTGAGCTTACCTGTATCAGAAGCGTCTAGCACTAGAAGATAATCGCCGCCAACTACGCTATTTGTGAGATCAGTCCTGTCTGCAATAGTTCTGCCATTATCAGTTAGGATTTCGTCATAGTTGGTTCCGTCAACCGTTAGATCCCAAAGACCGCTATCACCACCCTCCTTCCATCGAATATCAACATCGGCTTGCGCACCACGATTGACCTGTAAACCAGCATCTTCAGTGGGGGTGTCACCAGCCGCAACATCACTATTCAGAGTGATCTGATTATCAGCAACATCTAAAGTTTCAGTATTGATTGTTGTTGTAGTGCCTGATACAGTAAGATTGCCAGCTACTGTCATATTCGTAGTTTGGACATCACTGAATCTTTTAGTTGAAGATCCGAGAGCAACAGAGTCATCCGTTTTAGGAATGATGCTTGATGCTAAAGAACCAGTAACTGTGATGTCGTCGCCAGTGCCATCACCAAGAGAAACAGCACCATCAAGAGATGTCGCCCCAGTGACAGTAAGCGAACCAAGCGAACTTGATGCGGTGGTAGATACCCCACCTGGAACATTTAGTTGGTTGTGGAATGTTGTATTCGCCCAAACAGTCATTGACGTGATATCGCCAGCAACGTATGCAGCCCTAAGTGCTGCATCTTGGGTAGCAGGATTAGCATCTGCATAATCAGCAGGATCATATACCACACCAAGAGTGATGTTGCTATTTGCACTCAGCGTACCATGAACATTAACGTCACTGCCCTTAATCCCTATGGTAGCATCAGCACCAAGAGTGACGTCGCCATCAACATTTAAGGTTCCGTCTAAGTCTGTATTGCCTTTAACTCCAAGCGTGTTAGACAATGTTGTTGCGCCTGTAACACCAAGAGTAGAACTTATTGCAGTCGCACCACCAGCAGTCAGAGTTGTGACCTCTGTCGCACCAGCAGTCAGAGCAGCGTCTAAGACTGTTGCACCTTTAACGCCTAGAGTTCCAATAACAGTAGCAGCACCAGATTGTAACGTTTCAAGAGTTGTGGCACCATCGACATTCAACGTACTGTCTATATCAACACCACCTTTAACCCCAAGCGCACCAATAACAGTAGCAGCACCAGATTGTAAGGTACTGTCTAGGACAGTTGCACCTTTGACACCCAACGCACCAATGACTGTAGCAGCACCAGATTGTAACGTTTCAAGAGTTGTAGCTCCATCAACATTCAGCGTACCATCTAAGTCTGTATTACCTTTGACACCCAACGCACCAATAACAGTAGCAGCACCAGATTGTAAGGTACTGTCTAGGACAGTTACACCTTTGACACCCAACGCACCAATAACAGTTGCTGCGCCAGATTGTAATGTTTCAAGAGTTGTGGCACCATCGACATTTAAGGTTCCGTCTAAGTCTGTATTGCCTTTAACTCCAAGCGCACCAATAACAGTAGCTGCGCCAGATTGTAAGGTACTGTCTACAACAGCAGCACCTTTGACACCTAATGCGCCGATAACAGTAGCTGCGCCAGATTGTAAGGTACTGTCTAAGACTGTTGCACCCTTAACTCCAAGCGCACCAATGACTGTAGCAGCACCAGATTGTAATGTTTCGAGAGTTGTGGCACCGTCAACATTTAAAGTTCCGTCTATATCAGCAGCGCCCTTAACTCCAAGCGCACCAATGACTGTAGCAGCACCAGATTGTAAGGTACTGTCTAAGACTGTTGCACCCTTAACTCCAAGCGCACCGATAACAGTAGCTGCACCAGATTGTAAGGTACTGTCTAAGACTGTCGCACCCTTAACTCCAAGCGCACCGATAACAGTAGCTGCACCAGATTGTAATGTTTCGAGAGTTGTGGCACCATCAACATTCAATGTACCATCTAAGTCTGTATTACCTTTAACGCCTAATGCACCAATGACTGTGGCGGCACCAGATTGTAATGTACTATCTAAAGTCGTAGCACCTTTAACGCCTAGAGTTCCAGTAACAGTTGTATTCTTAGCGTCTAACGCTTCAAGAGTTGTGGCACCATCGACATTCAACGTACTGTCTATATCAGCAGCGCCTTTAACGCCTAGAGTTCCAGTAACAGTTGTATTCTTAGCGTCTAACGCTTCTAGTGTTGAATCACCATCAACATTCAATGTGCCATCTAAGTCTGTATTACCTTTAACACCTAGAGTGCCAGTGATTGTAGCATCACCAGAACCTAGCGTTCCTGTGAAATTAGCATTGCCGTTTGAGTCAATAGTCGCAACAACAGCATCATCTGAGTCTACGATAACCAATTGTGATTGACCAGCAGCATCAACTAATTTTAAGTATAGGTCTGAATTACCAAGAGTCGAATCACCAGCAAGGTATATCGCAGCAATATCGTTGTTCCCACCTTCACCGCCAGTACCGCCAGAGAATAGTAAGTGTGGTGAATTGCCATCAGCACGGAATGTAGTGTTACCGCCAGCCATTGTTAAGTCGCTGTTGTTCACTTCATAGGCATGGTCGCCTTGTAA
>JGI20153J14295_10002305_pt1 | contig 13764 bp, 10 predicted proteins | sample COG_03_FD_14295 | JGI IMG/M metagenome (IMG submission 14295) | reverse complement strand
TTGGAAAGCCAGGTTGCAGGCTTTTGCAAAGCCCTGGTTACCAGCGTTTGATAAGATGCGGGCCAACCCACCGATGCGTGAGTTGAGCCGGTCCCACTCTTCACGCGAGTCGCTGTTGTCGACAACGATTATTTCGTCACACCGTGAGCTGGCTTCTAAGCTCCTCACGGCACCCTCAATTAAATCTGCTGTGTGAAAGTTAACCAGGATGGCGCAGCAGCTCATTTGCGCGGCCTCACCACCGCATGAATGGCGTAGGTGCCTAGACTGTTTTGGTCAACGTTAAAGTTGCGCTGTAGCACACCTAAGTCGAACGTTTCAGGCGCTGGCGCATTCACCTCGACCCATTCGACGATTTCGAGCGCGAGGCCCTTGAAGAGCGCTTCTATTGATTTCGGGGTAAAAAACCGTACATGTGTCGTGCAGTGAATCCCCGCTGCTGCATAGTCCCATCGGCCCTCTATCAGATCCAGCACGCAAGACCAGTGGCCCACATTGGGAATCGAGCAGACAATCACCCCTTCGGGGGAGAGTAAGTTGACCGCTCGCTTAAGGTAACTCTCCGGTGAAACGACGTGTTCCAACACATCTAAGAACGTAATGCAGTCAAAAGACCTGTCAAATGCGACCTCTAGGAAATCGCCTGGCCATATGCAGTCCACATTACCATGTGTCGAGGCTATATCGCAGATAGCAGGGGACACTTCGCACAAATGGGTTTGGCACTCGAGCGCGCGCGACATCGACCTCAAAAAGAAACCTTCACCGCCGCCAACATCCAAAACGCTGCTTACTTTGGCAGGAATCAATCCGATAATGTCTGACCGGTCACCAGCATGGTAGGAGGCAAAGTCATGCGTGAAGGTTGCGGGCAGGCAAGTCATGCCCATCCCTTTCGGCTCATTTGAAAGCTGCGATGTCGGCGCGCAAATCACCGATACCGCGCCGTCTGCAGTGACCTCGAATGCCGCCGCATGCGCCAGCTTTGCCTTGTATCTCTCAAGCCCCCGAATTGTGAAATAGTCGGGGCGAAGCAGTGAAAAAGCTTGTTGGTTACTTGGCGCAACGACGGGCGCATTGAGTGCGATGCATGCCGCGCTTAATTCTTTAATATCACTGGGTGTGATGTAAAGATAGCGCGAAGATAGCAACAGGCTGCACTGACTGGCAGCGTGCTTATCATGCTCAAGGCCTTGAATAAAGGCGCCAGCTGCACGCCACAAACCGATCGCATCAACGGCATCAAGGTGCACCAGCGTCGCACCATCTGGAAGAGCTCGACACAAGCTTTCGTAAGCGAGGTCGAGTTCAGTGGAGTTTTTCGCCCGAGCAGGCTGGGCGAGGAACACGTGGGCGATCATAGCAAGGTGGCCGCTTTGGCTGGGTATACATGAGCGGTTTTGTAAATGGCCATTTGTAATAAATAGGGACTAAAATTAAACAATGCTTTCACGCATCCGATACAAAGTATGAGTCGCTGCTCATTGAAACGCATTATCTCCTTTTTACCAACCTGTAACTTCTATGGCTACTACATCTTCTGTCCTACTCGGTAGAGCCGCCAGCGTGTATTTGCCGGGCGGAATGAGTGACGCTGAGAAGGAGACCCTAGCCTTTCGCATCAATGAAGGGCACACCACATCGGTGGAAGCGCTCAATAGTATTGCAATGTCTGCCAATCGCATCAACGGCGAAGCCGACGAGCTTGCACGCCTGTTCTTCCTCGTTTTCAATCGTCCGCCCGATCTCGCGACCTTCCAAGTCGGTATCAGTGCCTTAGGCCAAGGTATGAGTCTGGGAGCCATTTGTAACGTCATCATAAATTTGGGGGCTAGCGTTTTTGGCGCATCTCAGACTAATCTGGCCTTTGTCGATACACTGGCCCGGCAGATGTTCACCAACCCAAGCTCCGTTGTGGGTCTTTCGTTTGTCAAAGCCGACCTGGTCGCCCAACTCAACAACGGCACCCTGTCTCGCGTCGCCTTGCTAGAGGGCGTTTCTCGTTTGTCCTCCGCCACCATCAAATACGAAGAGTCCGTTGAGGCAGCACTGGCCATGTTGGTTGGCGCTGGTCGAGAGGCAACGAGCGAAGACCTCTACAGCCTAAAAGGCCAAAGCAGCATGGGCATGATGCGCACAGCATTAACCCTGGGTGGCGAATCGCCCTATGGGACGAAACCATACTTCTCCATCAGTGCCGATACGTTGAGCGTGTCCAATGTGTTGTCGGAGACCCTTACCTTTAACCTCCAACTAGGCTCGGTTTCCAACGCCGATAGTTCTGCATTTAGCCTGATTGTTTCACGCGATGGTGGTCTCACTGAAAGTCCAATCACCTACAAAGCGGGCGTGATCTCTGGGGTCGCCAATATCAACCTTGCTCAAGCGAGTGGTGAGGGGCTGAATCACGTGGTTTACGCGAACAATGCAGGGTCTACCATTGTTGGTCCTGACGTGGCGAGTAGTCTTTACGGCGGCAGTGGTGTTGATGTCATCACCGGCGGGTTGGGTGCAGACACGATTACAGGGGGCGACGGTGCCGACCGCCTAACGGGCGGCGAAGGCGCAGACACGATTACAGGGGGCGACGGTGCCGATCAGATTGATCTCACAGAAGTCATCGTGGCAGCAGACACCGTGAAGCTGGGCTCTATCGCGGCATCTGCCGATACCATCACGAGCTTTGCGGCTGGTTCTGACAAGATTGATCTGTCACAGGCGCTCTCCGCCGCAACACTAACCATCGATGCGCAGATCGAGTACTCCACAGTCAAAGCCACCAATATCGCCGCCGTCACCCTGGCAGCAGATACAGATGCCCCAGTGTATTACATCGCCAATACAGCTGGCGGGAGTGGCGTCATGACCCTAGCGGAAATTGAAGCGGCAATCGTGGCGGGAAGCGCTGCAACTGGTGAAGCGGTTATCTTAATCGACGACGGTGCGAGTACGCGCATTTACGTCGACCTTCAAGCTGAAAGCTCACCCGCGGCTGGCGTTGGGACTGGGCTGACTTTGGTTGGCACACTTTCGGGCATCACCGGCGTGAGTGCCTTAGCGACCGGTGATCTAATTTCAGTGTGATTTTGCCCTGTCTTCCTCGACGGACAGAAAATTCGGTAGTTGGTCTGCCGCCCACCAACGGCCAGGCCGCAGACGAATTTGCGCTTCCATGAAGGAAAAAATCGCCTGCACATTCGCTGTGTGCCCAGATGCATCTGAGTAAGCGTACAGGGGTGTAAAAATCACCCGATATTTTTTTGCACTGACCCGAACGCAGACAAAAGCCGCAATCGGCGCTTTCGTCTTTTCCGCGACTCGCAGAAACCCCGGCGCAAACGCCAACCGCTGGTTGGCGAAAGTAATTGGCGTGGCATCTTGGCATTCGCTGGCAGGCGCTTCGCCTAAGATCACAATGGAAACACCCGCCTTAATGTCCGCGTAAAACCGCCTTAAATGAGTTTCGACATAAGCGGCGATGCCGCCATTTAAGTGCCGGTCAATACCGGCGTACTTATTTTTGAAATACGTCTGGACACAAGGGCTCACGCTTGGATTCTCAACCACGTTAGACGTCATCAAATTAGTCGCCAAACCGGCCCGACCCATTAAGCTAACACCGAGCAAAGTGGAGTCGAAGTGAAATGTCAGTAGGCACGCGCCAAGCTTCTTGTAACAGATCGCATCAAAAGTTTCTTTACCCTCAATTGAGAGCTCTACATCTCCCAGGCGGTCATATGCAATCCAGTGCCCTTGTAATTCCTCAACACTTGCGGTTGCAAAACGCGTTCTCACCAGCGATGTCGCTAAAGAGTCGGGGCTTTCTGGCAACAGCATTTTGGCGGCCTTGTGTGTCTTATCCTTCACATAATGGCGCTGAAGAGCGATCGAGCGCCAGTCAATATCCAGTGCATACAACACCAGCCCAACCCACTCGGCCGCGCGCACTCCCAACGATTTGGGTAGCCGAGCGGCCAGGGGCCAGACTATCTGGAAAATCAGCCACTGCACGTACCCCAAGCGGCGCCAATGTCGATTAGTTTGCATGGTTCAGTGATAGTCGGTATCGCCGCCAGTGAGCCACCAATTATTTTTTAATTCCGCGAGCGTCCCGGCGGACTCAAGCGGACTTGCCATGACTCGGATCGCGGTTGCCTCTGCGGTCGCACCGGTTTCCGTCAATTGAGAAACCACGCATGTGGTTGCGTAGAGGTGCAGGTTGTCAAGGTCGTTCTGTAATGCCCAGCGCCGAAGGCCGTCGATCACGCGTGGGTAGTCATCCTTACACGCCACGATATCCAAGATCTCGCGCGTTGTGCCTTCCCCGCTCAGCACACCCAGACCGAGAGGCTTCGAGCTGAAGGGGCGCATTACCATCACGAATTCATAGCTCTTTTCAGGGTGCTGTTCATAGCGGTAGCGCAAATACTCGTATGTCCTGTCGCCAACGCAGTGCTCCGAGAGGCTCGCTTGCATCGCTGCCCACAAATGGTTGCAAACCGCGCGATCCAACGCAGGTAGCCGCTGTACCCGCCCAAACCGCAACCAACTTACTTTGCGAGGCCGCCCCGCCCAAATCAGCCGATAAAGCTGGTCGATATTGGTCGAAACGCCCAATTTAATGGCGAGGCGCAGCGCCCGCTCGCTCGGAAAACCAAAGGCAATCAACGGCTCGGGACGGCGAAGTCGCTGCAACACGTGCTGCATGATCTGGTGAAAGTCCGAGCTGTCTCTGGCGAGCCCCGTTTCTTTTGGTGCAGCCATCAAGTCGATCAGTTGTGCGCCTCGGCAGCTTGCGCCGCGCCAATGCAAGTTCCTAAATAGCAGCCCGCAATGCAAACGCGGGGCTTGTGTTTTCGCGTCCTCTACCGACACCCAAGACTCACCACCAGCGCCATTCCGACTGCTCACCTCGCCGTACTTCCAGTCGAGAAGCGCCACCGAAATAGGTTGCTTAAACACGTCTAAAAACAAAGGCTGTAGCGCGGAAAGTTCCGAATTTTTTAATTGAGTGATCGGCATGGTCAGGGGTGAACCTCAATGCGAGGACCATCATTCCACTGCCGTGTGAGGTAGCAAATACCTTGCTCAATGCGGTCGCTTTGTACTACAAACTCGGCGCAATGCAGCGCCTGGTCGTAAACCAAAATGGTGTTCTCGCAGCCCAGAAAAAGGGTCAACAGGTAGGTGCCACGCATCAAGGCGATGTCGGGGAAGATCAGTACAGCCTTTGCGCGCCCCTCGCTCGTTACCTCGGCACTCACTCCATCAAATACGGTACTGCCGCTGCTAACGGCCATGCCGCTCGGCGTTTCCAAGCCGAACGCAAGGGTGGGTAACTGTAACTCGGGGTCATAGGCAAAACTGACCTCAATTCGAACCAGCGAGCGGCCAGGTATGAGCTCGAGTAACCTACCCTCCTGGCCATCAGCGTAGGTGCGGATATCCAAAAACCGTGCTGTACCAAAGCTGGCCGTGGGCGTTTGCCCGCCGACCCTGGTTGCTTGCTTGCCCAGTAGCTCTTGTGTATAGGCTTTTGTCACCTTGTCTGGTGGCCCGATGAGTCGAACAGACCCTTTTTCCAACCACAGGGCTTGATCGCATATCGCCTCGATGTGGTACATCGCATGCGAGCAAAAAAGGATCGTCGCGCCTTTGGCCTTTAGCGCCATGATGCGGTCGAAAGACTTGCGTGCGAACGCGCCATCACCGACGGACAAGGCTTCATCAATAATCAGAATCTCGGGCTGTACAGACGTTGCAATCGCGAATGCCAATCGCATATACATGCCTGTAGAGTAGGTCTTGACAGGCTCATTGATAAAGTCGGCCAAACCCGAAAATTCCACAATATCGTCGTAGCAGTCGTCAATCTCAGCTTGGTTAAGCCCAAGCACCGCCGCATTCAGAAAGATGTTTTCTCGTCCTGAAAAATCAGGGTTAAATCCTGCACCCAACTCCAGTAGGGCGGCGACTCGGCCAACTCGGGTCAGTGATCCCGAAGACGGAGTTAGAGTCCCGCAGATGACTTGTAACAGCGTTGACTTGCCGGCGCCGTTGTGCCCAATCACGCCCAAAACACTGCCCCTTTTCAACTCAAACGAGATTTCATTGAGCGCGTGAAAAGCGGTTCCCCAGCGCGTTGGGTCGTCGAAGATCATCGCTTTTAAGCGGTCGAGTGGTCGTCCGAAGCGGTAATAAGTCTTCGATATACCGTCCGCTTTCAGTGCAATTTCAGATGACATCTGCAAAGCCTGGTTGAAGTTTCTTGAACACCCAATTCCCCAGCACGCTCATGCCAATGCCCATTACAAACAGGGCTGCCCAAGCGCCCCATTGAAAGGCGGACGGATTAAACAGCAACGCCCTCACGTTTTCAATGACGGATGAAAGTGGGTTGGCCAGTAGCAGCCAGCGTAAATGCTCGGGTAGGCTTTTACTTGTGTAAAAAATAGGCGACAAAAAAAGCAGCAAGCTAACGCTAACCGTAACCAAATGCGCCAAGTCTCTGACGTAGATGCACAGCGCCGACAGCAGCAAGCCCAGGCCGTACAGCAAAGGCAATAGTGGCAGCAGAGCCAAGGGGAGTGCGAGGGTCTCCCAATGCAACCCGCCCATTACAGCGACCCCAACAATTAAAACGGACCAGCTCATTAGCAAATTAAACAGCCCAGTCGCAATCTGCACGGCAACCAGTAACGGCAGCGGAAAAACGACCTTCTTAACCAAATTAGGCTGCTCCAGCAGCAGGCTTGGTGCGCGGTTCACGACCTCTGCAAAAAAGTTAAAAATTGTCAAGCCAGCAAACAGATTCATGGCGTAACTCCACCCGCCGGCAGCCTCCATGCCAGGCCATTTCGCTTTGAAGACGCCCACAAACACAAACGTATAGACCGCCAGCATCAACAGCGGCGTCACGAGCACCCAAGCCATGCCCATCACCGAGTTTCGGTGTTTAGCCAAAATTTCCCGGCGTAAAAACTGCACAAAGATGATGCGGTGTGACCAGATCGATTGCGCCGGGTGTTGTTGAGTAGACATGGGGCCTGATTTTAGAGTGTGCGGCGTTAGCCTTTGGGTGGCGTCTCGGCGCCGCGCGCGATTGCCTGAATGTAATCCAGCCGTAGCAGGCGTAACTCGCTACCCTCGCGGCCAAGTGCCTTGGCTAGTAACAGCTGTTGGAACGCCCGCGTCACGGTCTCGCGGCTTACGTTAATCATGAGGGCCAATTCTTGGTGCGTGGGTACCGGTGACACGACAGCCTCGTTGATGCTCGCTGGCGTACTCAGTAAAAGAACTTGGGCACAAAGCTTTTGGAACGGATTTGGCAACGCCAATAAGGTTCGTTGTGCGTGCGCCGATCGAACCCGTTGCGATAAGCGTTTCATGACCGATAGGCTAATTAAAGGGTTGTTTTGGATCAGCTCTCGCGCAGCGGTTGATTCCAGCCAAATCACAGTTGATTTTGAGGCGGCCACAACGTGCTCATTGAGGGGCTCGCCGTCCACAACGGCTTGCTCTCCAAAAAAGTCACCGCGCTCAACGTAGTAGAGCCCAACTCCCCGTCCGTCGACCGTGAAATCAACACCTTGGAGGCGACCTTCAAGCAAAAAACCTAGTGGGAAAGAGCGCTCCTTTCCTGCAAACAAAACCTCTCGCTTCGAAACCTGCACCAATTCAGCGTGTGTCGATAGACGCAACAGCTCAGCCTGCGGCATATCCCGCAAGAGTTGAAATTTCAAAAGGTTTTGAAATGCGATCGTCATTAAAAAGGCCCATGGGCCTAAAATAGGTAGAAAGCAACATTATGATGGTTGCTAAGAGGGCGCTCTGCGGAAGTAAAAATCATTAAGCCTCCAGAATGTGACCGCGCTCACAGACTCAGAATACGATTTCCTCTACCGTAGGGGAGTAAGTTGTTTGCATCGGTTGAAGGATGCGTGCGTTATGAAAAATTTTAAATACCTCTTAATTACGCTTTTAATCACCCTCGCAACGAGCCTGAGCCAAGCAGCAAACTCGGTTGGGGAGGTCACACTCGTCATTGGTGAGGTCAACGGCACACGAGCCGATGGCACCTCGTTGCCCATGAAGCGCGGCGAATTGGTCTATGCTGGCGACGTGCTTGAAACAGCCGATGGTGGTCACGTTCACGTGCGATTCGTTGATGGCGCCTTGGTCAGTGTGCGCCCGGCCAGTCGCCTAGTGGTCGAGCAATACGAAGAATCTGCTGGCAGTCGCGTTGCCATCAAATTCAAGGTCGAAAAAGGCGTCGTCCGCTCCATCACAGGCAAGTGGGGCCAAGCCAACCCCGAGAAATTCCGGTTGAATACTCCCGTTGCTGCGATCGGGGTGAAGGGTACTGACTTCGTGGTCAAGGTTGATGGCGCCGCCACGCAAGCTGCCGTATTCACGGGGGCGATTACCATGTCTGCGCTGACGCCGGAGTGTGCGCAATCGCTTGGCCCTTGCGACAACGCGAACACGCTGACATTAGCGGCTGACATGAACGGTGTCATGCTCCAGTTGGCGCCGCAGGAGAATAGTTCGCCCACACTGGCCCCCGCTGTTGACCTTTTGGTGAGGCGCATCCAAACGCAGCAAGCCGTCGCCGGTAATCGAGATGCACCCGACACGCGCATCGCCGAAAGTACGGTGCGAACTGCCATGGCCGCAGACAAGCTCATCGAGCCCAAGCCCATGGTCTGGCTCCACAACCAATTTGACTGGAATGTACCTTCGCATACCATTAGCCAACGCTATACAAACGCCTTGGCTGCGGGAATGCAACCGGTGGTGGGGAGCTTATTTATCTCGCTTTACCGTGATGAGGCCCTCCTAAAGCTCTACCAGCCCAACGCTATCAATCAAGTCGCGTTCACCCTTAAAAATGCCTCGGCGGTCTATCAACCTGGCGTTGCGACGGGGCGACCGGTTGAAATTGCGCGAATTTCAGATGCCGGCTTTAAAGTGGACTTTGCAAAGTCCACCTACGTCACGCACTTGGATATCTCGTCACCCTACGCAGGCGGCACCGTCGTCAACATGGCTGGTCGCATCGACGCTTCGGGGCGTTTTGTTGACAACAATGTAAATACTAGTGTGGCAGGCGCTCTCAGCCAAAACGGGAAAGAGGCGGGCTACATGTTCAATCAAGCGATTGGTCTTGGTAATCTGTCTGGCCTGACACTTTGGGGCCAGTGATTGCGCGTCCTATCCCTGCTCTCTAGCCAGCGCAGATTAGCGCTGTTGTGCACGGCATTGGCAACGGCCCTCACGTTAGCGTTGCTGGGCACCATGCCCAACCTGTTTGCCAACCTTGAGCGCATCAGTGGAGACTGGACGTGGCGGCTCGCTGCGGACAGCCGACAAGAGCGTCGCGTTGTATTGGTGGACATTAACGAGGATAGCCTAGCGCGCGTGGGTCCGTGGCCATGGCCTCGCCAGACGATGGCCAAACTCTCTAACCAGCTTGCCCAAGAGGGAGTCAATTTGCAGGTCTTTGACGTGGTCTTCCCCGAGCCCACCCCGCAAGACGCCGTCTTCCGCCAAGCGCTGCTTAAAAACCAAGCCATCATCTCGCAGGTGTTTGCGCTAACACCCAACGCCAACGTCAACACAGGCCAGCCTCAGTTCGCCATGCCCAAAGCGGGCTGTTCGTTATCTGCGGCACCGGCCAGCGGCCACATCGCCAATGCCGAAAGCTTCAGCGGCGTGCCCGTTGGTCACATCTCTGCCGGCATCGACGGCGCCGGGCAAATTCGGCACCAGCCTGCGTTTGTCTGTCAAAATGGCCAAGCCTACCCCGCGCTGTTTTTGGTGGCACTCGCCAAAGCATTGGGTCAAACCAATACCCCATTCAGCCCCGATGCACTCGCCAACCTCACTGTCGAAGAGGGAGGCGCCAGCGGCCCACGCTGGTGGTTACGCGGACTTCCCCTGCCGAGTTACGGCATCCCACTCAATGAGCACGGCGAGGTCCGCATACCTTGGTGGACACCCTCCCAACAATTCATCGCGGTATCCGCCTCTGACATCCTCGAAGGACGGGTGCAAAAAGGGCTGCTCGATAACGCGTGGGTGGTTGTAGGCAGCACAGCACTTGGGCTCAACGACCGAATCACTACGCCGTTTAATGCGGTTGATGCGGGACTGGTCGTTCATGCACAGTTACTCAAGGGGGCGCTAGACGGCAACCTCCCCGTCGTGCCAGCCATGTCCGGGGCGCTCACGGTTTTGTTGTCCCTGTCTGCGCTGCTTCTCATTAGACGGCCTAGCCCGCCACTCCTCAGCCGTCAGCACCGATCACTTGGCACCATCCTGCTCACGGCGACTTTCCTGATCACGTTTCTCTTTGGCCTGAAGGTCATTGGGTTGCTTTACGCGGGGCTCTGGATAGACGTAATGCCCGCCAGCTTGTTCATCGTCACCTTTGCGTTGGTCATAGGGGGGCTTGAATCATTGGCCAACAATATTCAAAGAGCACGCCTATTCGCGCACCTGGCAAGCTACCTCCCCAGGCCCGTTGCAGAAGTTTTAGCCAACCAAGACCCCAACAGCCAAGTCAGCGCGGCCAAACGCAACATCACCGTCGTTGTCGCCGATATCCGAAATTTCTCTGCCTACTGCGAAAACCGTCCACCAGAGGAGTCTACGGCACTGCTGCATGCGTTCTTTTCGATGGCCACTGAGCAGGCCGAAAAGTTTGGTGGCCGGGTCGAGTCCTTCTCTGGTGATGCCGTTCTTATGGTGTGGGACGACGACACCCACCCAACCGATGCCCTGCCACCTGCAGAGCAACTCTCCGGCAACAGTCTCCGACCTATACTCGCTGCCTCGGACCCGGACCGGGCTCTTGACGCCGCCCTGTCGCTGCTCCGTGCGACACAGCCGCTGTGGGCCCAAAGTAGCCAAAACATTGAAAATCATAGCGCCGAGTTTTTGGCGCCCCTCGCCCTTGGGATCGGAGTCGAGACCGGTATGGCAACGGTAGGCTCAGTCGGTCTATCGCGCCGACGCTCGCACCTGGTGTTGGGCCGTGCGGTCATGGTGGCCTCTCGTATTCAAGAGATGACGGGGGAACTCGCACACCCCATTTTGGTCGGCGAGGGGGCTGCTGCCCGCATCAGTCGTCACCGCGTTCGCTCGCAGGGTAACTTTTTATTAGAGGGGCTTGCCACACCGTGTCACATCTACGCCTACCCGCTCGAAGATTGCTTTGAGACCAGCGAGTCATGCGCCTAGCAGGGGATGGTTTGCGTACACTTGGCCTACTCCTGCTCGCAGCCACAGCGGGTATCGCCAACAACAGCGCCATAGCCGAGCCAACCGCTCCGACTCAAGCGCCTGGGTTTGATAGCTGCCAAGCAGCGACATTGCCCCTCGGGGCGCCCGCCCCCCTTTGGGAGCGCGCATTATTAGAGATTAACCGTTGTCAACGAGATGTCCCGTACCTCGCCGCCGTTGCGCAATGGCTCAACGAGCAGCAGCAATATGAAGACGGTCTGCTATATGCCGAGCGCGCGCTACTGCTAGACCCCGCCCACGTACCTGCTTGGATTGAGTTCGCCCTAAGCCAAACCGCCCTGGGTGCAGCAGAGGCGGGCCTAAACGCACTGCTTCAAGCAAAAGATCAAGCAACTGTCCAACTCGCTACGACCCTTGATGGCCGCGCCGAAGGCCCCAACCACGCCGCCCAGATTGCGCGTCTCACCCAGTGGGTCGCCGAAATCGACCATCTCTTGCGCAGCCAAAGCCAACCCGTATTGGATGAGCCCACCCGCGCTCTCAATGCGTTCGTGGGCTATGACAGCAACTTCTATGGTGGTCCCTCAAGCAGCCAACTTGAACTTACGCTGCCCACAGGCCCGGTGCTGCTAGCCGTTCCGGCTGGGCTTGAGCCACAAAAAGGGCTGTTTACTGGCCTACAAATCACCCAGTCGGGCGCTATACAAGGCAGCCCGCTGTGGCGCTACACCCTGCAGGCCCAAGCCAAGACCCTATTTAAACGGTTGAGTGAGCGCACCGTTTCCTTCCAAGGCAGCGCCGAGCGCTTTGACCGCGTTACCCGCGGCCAGTTTGCCAGCGCGGGGGTGGCGGCCTCTTATATGGGGTCAAAGCTGGTGACATCCCAGGTGCAAGGTGCTGTTGGCCACGAGACGGCCGCCCTATGGGACTGCCAGCTACGCCTCGGCGCGGAGGCGCAGCTGCGCCACTACCCCCAGTCAGCAGGCTTAGATGGCAACTACCTCGGCCTTCTGCAAGAAGGGGTCTGCCCCAACGGGTGGAATTGGCAGGCACGCCTAGGCCAAGACCGACCCAAAACACCCGCAGAGCGCGCGGGCGGGATTCAATACCAATTTGGGATGCGATTGGAAAAAGGTTTTCAGATTGATAACCAGAAAGCCCTTAAAACTCAGCTCAATTTGTGGCGTCAAACCGATCAAATGGGCTATTCGGCGCTGCTGTCCAACAATGCACGAAGGAAGATTAATAGAGGTGCCTTAAGGCTTGAATATCAATGGAATTTAAAAAAATCGAGCGTGCATTTTCTGGCCGTTGAGCAAACCTTACAGCGCTCGAACCTCACTCTTTTTAAATCCGAGAACGTTGTAATAGAATACGGGATACGTGGACTGTGGTGAGACCGCAACGCATTCATCATCTCAGGCCAGTTTTTGTAAACTTCTTGCATATTTGTGACTCCAGTCACTTTGAATAATTAAAGTGCTCTGTCAGAATTCCCCCTAGGAGACGGCGGCTACGCTTGCCGAACCTTTTTTAACCCCCGAAAGGAAAATCTAATGATTCTCAATCCCTACGCCATCGTTATCGATGTGTACGCAACTCTGGGCGGCAAGCAGCCCGGCGCGACCTCATACGCTGACCACAAGGCATACATCAATGCCAACGGCCAAGCAGCGTACTTGACCGCACTCGAAGGCATGTTTGCAACGCAAACGAACGCCACGATGTCAGCAACCATTCTGGGAAACCTTGGGTTGGCAAGCGTATTTACAGCCGCACAAGGCGAAGCCTACCTCGCTGCAAACGCTGGTAACCGCGTCAAAGCTGCCCTCGACCTGGCTTCCGCGCTGACCAACTACGTAAGCGACGCTACAAACACCAACGACACAGCCATCCTGGCAGCTAAAACTACGTACGTAGCCACCACGGCGAACGCATACACGTACGCCAGCAACAGTGCAAACACTTCAGACGCAGCGACTTCTGCTGCTGCTGTCAGCACGGGCCAGACTTTCACACTCACTACTAGTGCGGATTCATTGAGCGGTTCGGGCGGCAATGATATCTTCAATGCTGCTTATGGATTAGACGCTGCAGGCAATCCAACGGCAACCTTTACTGTCGGTGACGTCATCAATGGCGGTGAAGGTACTGACACGTTGAAAGTAATCAAGACCGGAGCTATCGTTGCTGCCGACGTAGCGCCTACTGGCGCAGTGCTAACAAGTATCGATAACTTGGATATTGTTAGTGGCGGCGCTCTGACCGCTGTTTCGACTGCAGGAACAGGCCTTGCAGGCGTGACGCAAGTTACAACAACAAGCGTTGCCGCGTCTGCTCTCACGGCTGCTGCCACTCAAGATGTGACAATGAACGTTAGCGGCATGGCCGCACAAGCGGTCACGCTAGACGGTGGTAAAAACATTTCTGCAATAGTTACTGGCCAGCAAGCCGGCAACTTTGCTGCTGGTGCAACCACTGCTGCTGCAGGTACGGTCACAGTTTCTACGGCTGGTG
>JGI20153J14295_10002302_pt1 | contig 13777 bp, 9 predicted proteins | sample COG_03_FD_14295 | JGI IMG/M metagenome (IMG submission 14295) | reverse complement strand
ATTGGTGTTTCACACTTGGTGCAATCTACCAAAGCAGGAGCCGAATTTGGTTTTGGTTTGTTATGGGCTTTACTTCTCGTTCACCTTTTTAAATATCCCTTTTTTCAATTTGGACCTCGATATGCTGCGGCTACAGGAGAAACCTTACTAGAAGGTTATCAAAAATTAGGCAAAGGAGTTTTAGTAGCTTATTACCTGCTCAATTTTGCAACTATGTTTACCATTCAGGCAGCAGTAACGATTGTTACGGCAGGTTTGGCATCCCAACTTTTTGGCATTACCGGTGATTTGGTAATATGGTCTACCATACTCCTTTTGATTGGCATTACCCTATTAGTTATTGGACGTTACAAACTTCTAGATAACCTGATGAAGTACATCATCCTCATACTAACAGTAAGTACAATAATTGCGGTTATCGTTGCCATTTTTAGCACAAAAAATGCTTTTGATATGACACAAATACTTCCTTCTGGAACTGTAGAAATCACGTTTCTTATTGCATTTTTAGGATGGATGCCAGCCCCATTAGATGTTGCTGTTTGGCATTCTATCTGGTCAACCGAAAAAAACAAAAGTCAAAATACGACACCAAAAGAAGCCATTCTCGATTTTAATATCGGATATCTTGGAACACTCTTTTTAGGAGTTTGCTTTGTGCTGTTAGGCGCATTAGTTATGTATCAATCAGGAGAAACTTTTTCAGAAAAAGGAGGTGAATTTGCATCTCAATTAATTAATTTATACACCAAAAACCTGGGTGAATTCTTTTATCTATTTATTGCTATTGCGGCCTTTACAACCATGTTTAGTACAACACTAACTACTTTAGACGCTTCTCCAAGAGCTATGGAAAAAACAACGCAATTACTATTTTCAAAAAAAACAAAACTGAACTATTGGTTTTGGATTGTATGTCTAGCTTTAGGAACATTCTTTATCTTAAAATATGGGATGGACAATATGGGTTTCTTGGTAAAAATAGCCACGATTCTATCTTTTTTAACAGCGCCTTTTTACGCCATTTTAAATTATACATTAATTACCGGAAAGCACACACCAAAAGAACACCAGCCTAATATTTATTTAAAAATTTTGAGCGTCGTTGGAATTCTCTTTTTAGTGGGTTTCAGTATTTGGTTTTTATCGAGTATTTAAAACTTTCCTTTGTATCTTTGCAATTCAAATTCAATAGAAAATGGAGACAGCACCTGTAATGCTTCAAGAAAGACTAAAAAAACCAAAATGGTTGCGTGTAAAATTACCCGTTGGTAAGAAATACACCGAATTAAGAGGTTTAGTAGACAAATACAAATTAAATACTATTTGTACCAGTGGAAGCTGTCCAAACATGGGAGAATGTTGGGGAGAAGGAACTGCAACTTTTATGATTCTTGGAAATATTTGTACCCGTTCTTGTGGATTCTGTGGTGTAAAAACAGGAAGACCAGAAACGGTGGAATGGGATGAGCCGGAAAAAGTAGCCCAATCCATAAAAATTATGAGCATCAAACATGCCGTAATTACTTCTGTAGATAGAGATGATTTAAAAGATGGAGGATCAATTATCTGGGCTGAAACGGTAGATGCAATTCGCAGAGCAAATCCAACCACAACATTAGAAACATTGATTCCAGATTTTCAAGGAAACACCAAACAAATAGATCGAATTATAGCAGTGCATCCTGAAGTGGTTTCTCACAATATGGAAACCGTACGAAGACTGACCCGTGAAGTTCGAATTCAAGCAAAATACGATCGAAGCTTAGAAGTTTTAAGATATTTAAAAGAAAACGGAATGCGAACCAAAACTGGGTTGATGCTTGGTTTAGGCGAAACAGAAGAAGAAGTAATTCAAACTATGAAAGACCTTCAAGCTGTTGGATTGGATGTATTAACAATAGGTCAATATTTACAACCTACAAAAAAACACCTGCCTCTAAAAGAGTTTGTGACTCCTGAACAATTTAAGAAATATGAAACTCTAGGTTTAGAAATGGGCTTTATGTATGTTGAAAGTGGACCATTAGTTCGCTCATCATACAAAGCACATAAACATGCAAAATAAACCTCTCTAATTAGTTGAGAATATTTTAACAATATAAACACGGCACTCATTAGAATGCCGTGTTTTTTTTTAGGAGCGGTCTGATAAAATATTTCTTTTTTTACTCTTAAAATCTACTTTGGCACAAAGGTTGTTATTAGATAAGTGAGAGACCTCATAAACCTCTTTTAAGTTATAGATTGTTTGAATTTTTTTAAATTGTTTTCAGTAAAAAACCATCTCGTTTGAGATGGTTTTTTTATCTATAAAATGAAAATAAAATCGACTTATTTTAAGGTATTAGAATTCAACAGAAAAACAGCATTTGCCATAAAAAGCTTTCCGTTTTCCCAAAAAGATCGAAATAACGGATTGTCTACCATATAGACAATACTCCCATTACCAAACGATTCTTCACCAAGCAAAAGTGATTTTGGGACGTTTTTAATCGCTTCACTTCCAGCATAACCCGAAACATTTTTTGTGTTTTGATCGAAATAACCAACATTTACACCTTTCCCTAAATATTGATATGAAGTACCACTTAGTTTCAAAGAAAAGTAAGATGTTTGATAACCAAATCCTAAAGGGTGTGTTGTATCAATCGTGCTTTTAAAAATGCTTCCTGTAATTAAATCAGCAACACTTTTACGTTCTCGATCTGCAAAAGGAGTTAGATTAGCTACTTCATCTTTTTGTTCTGATTTTTTTACTTTCAATGAAAACCCTTCTTTATCAGCAAAACTGCGTAACGCATTTCCAATGGCAATGAGTGTACCACCGTCACGCATCCATTTTTTTAGTTTAGTCATCATCGTTTTATTCAAAACATCTCGATACGAACCACTTGGTAATATAATGACATCATAGGAATGCAAAGTGATATCGCTAAAACCTTCAGCATTGATATTAGTAATTGGATAGTTCAATTGTGATTCAAAAAAATGCCAAACTTCTCCAAAACTTAATGAAGAAGTAGCTTTCCCCGAGAGCACAGCTATCTTCTGTTGATTAATTGGCTTCACAGAATAAGACCCAAAATCAACACCCGAGTCAGAAAAACCAGTAGTAACTATCGTTAAAGAACGTTGATGCTTGTTTGCAATTGCAATTAGTTTTGCATCAAATTCAGCATTGCGATTGTCATTTCTTAAAATAATCAGTGCTCCTCTTTCAAAAGATTTTCCTTCAATAGAAAAAGCTTTCTCACTAAATCGAGGTACGATATTTTCTTGTAGCAAAGCTCCTAAAAAAGTGGCATCCTCGATGCTGTTCCACTTAGAAATATATGCGTAAGCACTCCTAGCAATTGAATTTTTAATTGTACTATCTTTAGCTACATCCGATGAAGGCAATTTCGTTTTAGAAGCAATTGCATCAAATCCATGTGCATATGGCAAAGACCAAGCAGTGATGTCATAGGTTAAAGAATCTGCTAATTTTGCTTTTGGTTCAAACAAAACCTTGACCATTTTGCCTTTCGGTTGGTCCGTATGAATAATAATATCCGAAGAAGTTAAATCCATTTTTCCTTGATCCTGAATCGAATAAAGATATCCTTTTGCTCTTCCTTCCTTAGCCGATTGATACCGGATTTCATGTTTGTCTAACAATTTTTTTAAACGATTCAATTTATCCTGATTTTCATTTTTCAACACATAACTTTTATATTTTAAATCGAATTATCAAAAAACTTTTTAAATTCAGAATTTAATAAGACAGCATTCTTCGAAGAAATTTCAACAGTAGACAAACCCGTTGTCATATGATGAATCGCTCGATCTTTCAGCGTCAAAACCTCTCCCTCATTGGTTTGAATTCCCAATCCGGCACGTCCATGTCCCGCTTGCTCATAGGTCATTCCAATAGCTCCCATATAAGTTGGATAGGTGTCACCGTAACTTGGGTATAGCAAATCGAAACTCTCTCTGGTAAAATACAACCATCCTTCTTTGTCAAAATAATTGGCATGATTTTTTCCAATTTGAGTTTGAAAATTACGTTGCCAATCAGAAATTACTTCGTGAAAAGGTTCTGCAGCAGGGGCAAAATAGTAAGGGTTATTAATTCCTTGTTCATGAAAATCAACATGAATATGAGGCAACCATTTGTTATAAATAGCAATCCTTTGTGATGATTCTACTTGAGTTGCCCAAGCCCAATCTCTATTTAAATCAAATAAATAGTGGTTTGGTCTACCAGAAGGCCAAGGTTCCGTATGTTCTTTCGCGTTTTGATCAATCGAATATGGAGTTGCTTTCACCTGATTAAACCAGTTCACATACCGATCACGTCCGTCTGGATTGATACATGGATCCATAATAACAACCGTATTTTCTAACCATTTTTTTTTATTCTTAATCAATTCATACAACGTGAGCATTGCCGCTTCTGTACTCGAAGCCTCGTTGCCGTGTACATTATAACTCAACCAAACAATTGCTTTGTTATTAACCGTACTTCCTTTAATAATTCCAGATTGGGAAAGGTTGTTTTTTCGGATAGTTTCTAAATTAGCAATGTTTTCTTTGGAAGAAATATAACTCACATAAAGCGGTCTGTGTTCATTTGTTTCACCATATTTTTCCAATTTTACATTGAAAACAGTATTACTAACATATTTAAAGTAATCGACAACTTGGTGATGTCTGGTAAAACGAGTCCCAATTTCATAACCTAAAAATTCAGAAGGAGATTGAAGAGATTGCGAGAAGGTAGTTCCAAGCATAAAAAGAGTAAGAACAGAAAGTAATTTAATTTTCATGTAAATTTGTGTTTGATTATCAAATGTAAGAATAATATCTTTTTTTGATATTAAACAAACGGGAGATTGACGAACAATTAATGGTTAGATTCATTATTCACTTCGTCCAACCATCAAAATAGTGTATTTTTATCAAAAATTATGAGACTAAAGAGTTTGCAGAATAAAACTCTTAAATTCTACTAAAACGATTTTCAAATTACCAACATGAAAGTAGCACAACTTCCTTTCGAAAAAACCGGTTTTTTCTCTAAAACAATGCTTGATTATCTTGCAAAGAAAGAAAGTATAAAGCCTTTTTATCATAATTACCCCGATTTAGTAGGGTTTAAAAATCAGTTAGAGGAAAAAGAAAAATCGTTCAATCTTGAATCTAGAAACGTTCTATCGAAGTCATTAGAAAAACAATACCAGGGTTTTGATCTTTCAGAAGCGACCCAAAATAATATTAAGCTTCTAAAACAGAAAAATACATTTACGGTAACTACTGGGCATCAATTAAACTTATTTACGGGGCCACTATATTTCCTCTATAAAATATTTTCTACCATAAATTTGGCAGAAGAAATCTCAAAAAAATTTCCAACTAAAAATATTGTGCCCGTTTATTGGATGGCAACAGAAGACCATGACTTTGAAGAAATTAATTATTTTAATTTTCAAGAAAAAAAAGTACAATGGAATTTAGAATCTGGTGGAGCTGTTGGACGACTTTCAACAGAAGGTTTGTCAGATGTATTTCAAGAATTCTCATCCCATTTAGGGAGTACAAAAAATGCAAAAGAACTAAAAAAATTATTTTCTGAAGGATATTTAAAACACAAAAACTTAGCGGATGCTACCCGTTTTATTGCCAATGAATTGTTTAAAGACTATGGATTGGTAATTCTTGATGGTGATGATCTCGCATTAAAAAAAATGCTATCGCCAATAGTAAAAGATGAATTAGAAAATGAAACCTCATTTCATACCGTTTCTGAGACGATTTTAGCGTTAGAGAAAAATTATAAAGTGCAGGTAAATCCTAGAGCGATTAATCTGTTTTATTTAAGTGAAAATTCGCGGGAACGCATCCTTTTTGAAAACGGGATCTATAAAATAAACAATACCAATATTACGTTTTCTAAAGAAGAAATTTTAAGAGAAGTAGATGAAAACCCATTGGCTTTTTCACCAAATGTGATTGTTCGCCCCCTCTACCAAGAAGTCGTTTTACCAAACCTGTGCTATATTGGCGGTGGCGGAGAAATTGCCTATTGGCTGGAGTTGAAAAGCTATTTTGAAAAAGTAGCCGTACCCTTTCCAATATTATTATTGAGGAATTCCGTACAAATTGTCTCCGAAAAACAACAAAAAAAATTAACGTCCCTAAAAATTTCACATCAAGAGTTATTTTTAAAACAGCAGGATTTGCTATCAAAAAAAGTTCTTGAAAATACTGATATCAATCTTGATTTTAATCTTAAAATTGAATCCCTACAAAAACAATTTACCGAACTAAAAGAAGTAGCTAAGAAAACAGACATTTCATTTGTAGGAGCTGTGAATGCCCAAGAAAAAAAACAAATTAAAGGCTTAGAAAATCTTCAAAGAAGATTGTTACGAGCAGAAAAGAGAAGACAAAAAGAGTTGGTAGATCGCATTACCGATTTACAAAGACAACTTCTCCCCAACCAAAGTTTAGAAGAACGTCAGCGAAACTTTTCTGACTATTATTTAGCCTACGGCACCCCTTTTTTAGTCACTTTAAAAAAGGTACTAAAGCCACTCGCACACCAATTTACAATCCTAGAACTATAATGAGCCAAAAAGACAAAGGACTTCACCCAAAAAATAAATTTAATACGGCATACGATTTTGATGATTTAATCATTAAAAACCCAGCTCTAAAAGAGTTTGTTGCAGAGAATAAATATGGAAGTATTACCATCGATTTTTCAAACCCGATTGCCGTAAAAGAACTCAATAAAGCATTACTTTTTACCTTTGATAAAATAGCTCTTTGGAATTTTCCGGACAAGAATTTATGTCCACCAATTCCAGGACGTTTAGACTACATTCATCATTTAGCAGATTTACTTTCCACCGAAGAAGAAAAAGAAGAAGCTATTAAAATATTAGACATTGGAACAGGTGCAACCTGTATTTACCCTTTGTTGGGAGTTGCAGTACACAATTGGAATTTTGTTGGTGTAGACATCGACTTAGATTCTTTAGATACTGCACAAGACATAATCGATGATAATGATTTGGATGCACATATAAAATTACGCCAACAGTTGGATGAAAATCAGATTTTAAAAGGCATTTTAGAAGATGATGATTTCTTTTCCGCAGTCATGTGTAATCCTCCTTTTTATAAATCGGCCGAAGAAGCACAAGGCGCTAACAAAAGAAAAAACAAAAACTTAGGGAATAGTGCCGTTCGAAATTTCTCTGGAAACAACAATGAATTGTGGTATGTAGGTGGCGAAAAAGCTTTTTTGCACAACTATTTATACGAAAGCTCTTTGTACAAAGACAAAAGTACCTGGTTTACAAGTTTGGTGTCTAAAAAGGAGAATGTAGAAAGTATGGAGAAATCTTCAAAGAAATTAGGCGCAACTGCATTTAAAGTAATTCCAATGAGTCAAGGAAATAAAATAACTCGAATTGTTTGTTGGAAGTATTAAAAAATGTTTTTTTTTAGAAAAAATAAAAAACCGAAGCGATGCGCTTCGGTTTTTACTTTTTATATTATAATTTCAGTCTAAATAGAGACCTGAAATATTACAAATGTATTACTTCATCATAAGCATCAGCCACAGCTTCCATCACCGCTTCACTCATCGTTGGGTGAGGGTGAATTGTTTTTAGAACTTCATGCCCTGTTGTTTCTAATTTACGTCCTAAAACAGCTTCAGCAATCATATCAGTAACACCAGCACCAATCATGTGACATCCTAACCATTCACCGTATTTTGCATCAAAAATCACTTTTACAAACCCCTCAGTCGTTCCAGCTGCGGTAGCTTTTCCGGAAGCAGAGAAAGGAAATTTCCCTACTTTTAAATCGTAACCAGCTTCTTTAGCTTTCGCTTCAGTCATTCCTACAGAAGCAATTTCAGGAGTTGCGTAAGTACAACCAGGAACGTTTCCGTAATCAATCGGTTCTGTGTGCAATCCTGCTAATTTCTCAACACAAGTAATTCCTTCCGCAGAAGCAACATGCGCCAATGCTTGCCCTGGAACCACATCACCAATAGCATAATATCCAGGAATGTTTGTCTGGTAAAAATCATTAACTAATATTTTATCTCGGTCTACAATAATACCGACATCCTCCAAACCAATATTTTCGATGTTCGATTTAATTCCAACAGCCGAAAGTAAAACATCCGCTTGTAAGGTTTCTTCCCCTTTTTTTGTTTTAACCGTTGCAACCACTCCTTCACCAGAAGTATCAACAGCCTCAACAGATGAATTCGTCATTACTTTAATCCCTGCTTTTTTAATAGAACGTTCAAACTGCTTTGAAATATCAATATCTTCAACAGGCACTATATTGGGCATGTATTCTACAATCGTAACATCCGTTCCCATTGCGTTATAAAAATGCGCAAACTCAACACCAATCGCTCCAGAACCAACAACAATCATCGATTTTGGTTGGCTTGGTAAGGTCATCGCTTTTCGATAACCAATTACCTTTACACCATCTTGTGGCAAGTTTGGTAATTCTCGAGAACGAGCACCCGTAGCAATAATAATATTGTCTGCAGTATATTCCGTTACGGTACCATTTTCAGCAGTAACGTCTACTTTTTTACCCGTTTTTATTTTTCCAAAACCGTCAATAATATCGATTTTATTCTTCTTCATTAAAAAAGCAACTCCTTTGCTCATTCCGTCTGCAACACCACGACTTCTTTTAATAACTGCATTAAAATCTTTGTCTATTGCTTCCGCTTTTAAACCGTAGTCATCAACATGTTTTAAATAATCATACACTTGTGCNGATTTTAANAATGCTTTNGTTGGAATACANCCCCAGTTTAAGCAAATCCCGCCCAAAGATTCTTTCTCTACAATGGCAACTTTAAAGCCTAATTGAGAAGCTCTAATTCCGGTAACGTACCCTCCAGGTCCACTTCCGATGATAATGATGTCGTATTTCATAATTGTGTATTTATTTTATTTGGGCGTTTATACAGGCTTTTCGTTGTATCTTTTTATTAAAAAATAAAAAGGATGCCACTACAATCCTTAACGCGGGCTAATTTACTAACTTTTATTATTTACTAAAACTAAATTTTATTTAAATAATGGTTTCATGGTTAAAAACCATATTGCTTTTACATTCTTTCAGGAACCTGAATTCCGAGTAATGAAAATGCTTGTTTTATCGTATCCGCTACTTTTTTAGACAACTGCACTCTAAATATTTTTTTGTCTTGAGCTTCCTCTCCTAAAATATGTACATTCTGATAAAAAGAATTGAATTCCTTCACCAAATCATAGGTATAATTGGCAATCACCGCAGGCGAATAATTTGCTGCTGCTTGCTGAATTGTTTCTGGAAACAACTCCAATTGTTTTAAAAGTTCCTTTTCCTTATCATGCAATTCAATAGTAACAGGGTTTGTATAGTCAAAATCTGCTTTTCTAATAATCGATTGAATTCTTGCATAGGTATACTGAATAAAAGGCCCCGTGTTTCCTTGAAAATCTACCGAAGATTTCGGGTCGAATAAAATTCGCTTTTTAGGATCCACTTTTAAAATAAAATATTTCAAAGCACCAAGACCAATCGTTTCATACAATTCTGCTTTCTCAGCATCAGAATATCCATCCAATTTTCCTAATTCTTCAGAAATCTCTTTAGCAGTCGTTGTCATTTCAACCATTAAATCATCTGCATCTACAACCGTTCCTTCACGAGACTTCATTTTTCCGGAAGGCAAATCGACCATTCCGTAACTTAAATGAAACAAGCTTTCTGCCCAAGTGAATCCTAATTTTTTCAAAATCAAAAACAACACTTTAAAGTGGTAATCTTGCTCATTACCTACTGTATATACCATCCCACCAACATCAGGTAAGTCTTTTGCACGTTGTATTGCCGTTCCAATATCTTGTGTCATATAAACAGCAGTACCGTCAGAACGTAACACCAATTTTTCATCCAATCCATCAGCCGTTAAATCACACCAAACAGAACCGTCTTCTTTTTGATAGAAGACTTCAGATTTCAAACCTTCCTCAATAATATCTTTTCCCAACAAATAGGTATTGCTTTCGTAATACAAAGTATCAAAATCAACACCTAAGTTTTTATAAGTAACATCAAAACCACTGTACACCCAAGCATTCATTTTTTTCCAAAGAGCAACAACATGTGCATCTCCAGTTTCCCATTGTAACAACATTTGCTGTGCCTCAAGAATCAATGGTGCTTGTTTTTTAGCCTCTTCCTCTGTTTTACCTTCTGCAATTAGTTGCGCAATTTCTTTCTTATATTCTTGATCGAACTTCACATAATAATTACCAACCAGTTTATCTCCTTTTAAACCTGTTGATGCTGGTGTTTCACCATTTCCAAACTTTTCCCAAGCCAACATTGATTTACAGATATGAATCCCTCGATCATTGATGATTTGAGTTTTGTAGACTTTCTTTCCAGACGCTTTTATAATTTCGGCAATAGAATAGCCCAAAAGGTTATTTCTAACATGCCCTAAGTGTAAAGGTTTGTTGGTATTTGGCGAAGAGTACTCTACCAAAACAGCGTCTTCATTTTCATTAGCTGATTTAAACCCGAAAGTACTGTTCGAATACATCGCATTGAAGAAGTTTATATAAAACGCATCTTCAATCACTAAGTTTAAAAATCCTTTTACAACATTGTAATTGGTAATCTCAGAAACGTTTTCAACAAGGTATTTCCCTAAATCTTCTCCTATCTGAACAGGGTTTCCTTTTTTATATCGCAACATCGGAAAAACAACGACAGTAATATCTCCTTCAAATTCCTTACGAGTTGCTTGAAATTCCACCGAAGGGATTTCAGTATTATAAAGCGTTAAAAAACCTTCCTTTACTTTGGTTTCGATGGTATTTTGGATATTCATTGAATGCTAATAATTGAAATGCGAAATTAAACATTTTTATTTGTTTTTTTCAATGATTTTTGGTCAAGAATAATTGTATTTTTGTGGTACAATCAGACTTCCAAAACACGAGCTGCTATTTCGCCCGTATTGCGGTGATTTCAAATATACTTTACATGCAAAAGCGCTTAGAAGAACTCCCAAAATTAGCTGAAGAAGCTAGAAAAGAAAACAAAAAATATTTTGTCAACTTAAGAAAGAGAACCCCTAAGAATTTAGATTATGTAATGCAAGAATTGCATGATAAAGAGTTTAAAAAAACAGACTGTCTAACCTGTGGTAATTGCTGTAAAACCACCTCACCTATTTTTACAGATTCCGATACAGCGCGTATTTCTAAACATTTAAAAATGAAAGTTGCAGACTTTCAAAGCAAATACTTAGAACGAGATACTGACGATTTCATGGTCTTAAAAACAACACCCTGCTCCTTTTTTGACGAATCTGACAATACTTGTTTCATCTACGATGTAAGACCAAAAGCTTGTTCAGAATACCCACATACCAACCGAAAAAAGTTTATTCAAATTACCGATTTAACAATTGAGAATACAACCGTTTGTCCTGCCGCTTACAATATCGTAGAAGCATTAAAAGTAAAAATCCCATACGAATACAATAAGAAAAAGACACGAAGATAATTTATTCTCGTTTTCATGTACAATTTGTTTGTAGCACGACAGCAGCAAAAGTCCACCCTTAATATATTTTTCTTAATTTAGTGGAAAATAAATCACCTTGGATACTTTACTCGTATATTTTGAAACCATACCATCCTCACATAGAAGTCTATTCTTAGTGGGCGGAATTACATTTTTCTGGCTTTTAGAAAGCGGAATTCCACTATTTAAGTTCAATTATAAGAAATGGAAACACGCAGGTCCCAACTTATTTTTTACAGGAACAACCATCCTTATCAATTTTACTTTGGCATTTTTGTTACTAAACACAGCAGATTGGGTTCAAGTGAATGATTTTGGAATTATTAATTGGTTGCCAGAAATGCCGGTTTGGTTGTATGCCAGTTTGGGCGTATTATTATTAGATTTCTTTGGTGCCTATTTAGCACATTTCACAGAACACAAAGTAAAACCATTATGGATGGTTCACTTAGTGCATCATTCAGATCATAAAGTAGACATTACAACTTCAAACAGACATCATCCACTAGAAAGTATCATCCGTTTTACCTTCACATTATTTGGAGTTTTTATCGTAGGAGCCCCAATAGCAATTGTATTTATTTATCAATCTTTATCTTTGATAACAAGTCAATTTATCCATGCAAATATTAAAATCTCTCGAAAAGTAGATAAATTACTGAGCTATGTTATTATTTCACCCGACATGCACAAAATACACCATCACCACAAGTTGCCTTATACAGATGCAAACTATGGAAACATCTTTTCTCTTTGGGATCGTGTTTTTGGAACCTATATNGAATTGGATCGAGATAAAATTGTGTATGGAGTTGATACATTTCCAGATGAAGCTAAAAACTCCTCTTTAATAGAATTATTAAAACAACCATTTCAAGGGTATCGGAAGCCAACAGGAGTTGAAAAAGTTTAATTTTTAAATTTGCAATAAGCATTCTTGATATTTAAAAAACCGCTTTAGTTTATCAACAAACAAACATCTAAAATAATGCAAACGTACCGAAATGTCTGTGTGAATATTTGGTCAAAAAAAAGCTTATTCATACATTAAATATTGTTCTCTTATCTGTTTGAAAGTAATTAGATCAAGCTCCCACGTTTTTCTAATCTCTTCCTCAGAAATGCCTTGTTCTATTTGTTGTTGAAGTTTTTTTGTCCCTGCTAACTTCGTAAAGAAGTCATTAAAGAACTTTTTATCAGTATTCTGTTTGTAAGCTTTTATTAGATAAGACAAATCTAATTGAGACTTATTTTTTACCGTTCTTAAATCTTCACCAAAACAAATTTTGTTTTGATGCTTTGGATATTTTGCACCTTCATTAGATTGAGGTGTATAAGAAAACCCTCTTAGGTCTAAAAAAGGAGACCCATAAATTTGAAACTGTTTATCAGTTCCACGACCAGCAGAAACATTTGTTCCTTCAAAAAAACACAAACTTGGATAGAGATTGATACTTTTATCATTTGGTAAGTTAGGAGAAGGCTTTATTGGTAAACTATAGTTCGTTCGATGCGTATAGTTCCCAATCGGAATTACCTTTAAATTACACTGAATTCCATTTTTCAACCATTTTTCACCATTGATCATTTGTCCATACTCCCCAATCGTCATCCCATACACAACTGGTACTTTGTGCATCCCTACAAAAGAGGCGTGAACCAATTCTAAAACGGGTCCATCAATATAATGTCCGTTTGGATTGGGCCTATCTAAAATAATGACTTGAATACCAAGTTCTGCACACGCTTCCATCACATAATGTAATGAAGAAATATAGGTGTAAAAACGCGCACCCACATCTTGAATATCAAAAACAACAACATCAATTCCAGATAATTGCGCTGCGGATGGCTTTTTATTTTTACCATATAAAGAGACAATAGACAGTCCCGTTTTAGTATCAAACCCGTTTTTTACAATTTCGCCAGCATCCGCTTTACCCCGAAAACCATGTTCGGGAGCAAATACTTTTTTAATAGAAACATCTAGAGATAAAAGACTATCTACTAAGTGCGAAAATGAAGACACCTCTCTCGTGCCGCTTCGCGTTTGGATTTTCTGTATCACAGAAGTTTGATTCCCAACAACAGCAACGTTTTTTCCCTTTAATAAATTCAAATACAACTGTGTGCGCTCAGCACCTGTTTTTATAAT
>JGI20153J14295_10002301_pt1 | contig 13784 bp, 7 predicted proteins | sample COG_03_FD_14295 | JGI IMG/M metagenome (IMG submission 14295) | reverse complement strand
TCACGAAGAGGATCACGGGCATCATCATAAGGAGACTTTTATGACTAAATATATTTTTAGTCAAGATCACAAAATGATCTCCAAACAATATTTAATCACGGGACTTTTCATGGGAATCATCGGGATAGCGATGTCTCTTATGTTTCGTTTACAATTAGCATGGCCTGAAAAATCTTTTGGGATTTTCGAAGTATTATTAGGTAAATGGGCACCCGACGGTGTTATGGATCCTAATGTATACCTAGCTTTGGTAACCATTCACGGGACCATAATGGTATTCTTTGTTTTGACCGCTGGTTTGAGTGGAACTTTTAGTAACCTCTTGATTCCATTGCAAATTGGAGCACGTGATATGGCCTCTGGTTTATTGAATATGATCTCGTTCTGGTTATTCTTTTTATCGAGTGTAATCATGATTGCGTCTCTCTTTGTAGAAGCAGGACCTGCAGCAGCTGGATGGACAATTTATCCACCGCTGAGTGCCCTTCCGCAAGCGCAACCGGGTTCTGGTTTGGGGATGACCTTATGGTTGGTTTCAATGGCTATTTTTGTTGCTTCCTCTTTATTAGGATCGCTAAATTATATCGTTACAGTAATTAACCTTCGTGTCAAAGGAATGTCTATGTCTAGATTACCTTTAACCATTTGGGCCTTTTTCGTAACCGCTATCATTGGTGTTGTTTCGTTTCCGGTTTTACTTTCAGCAGCTTTATTGTTAATTATGGACCGTAGTTTTGGGACATCATTTTTCTTGTCGGATATTTTTATTCAAGGAGAAGTATTGCATTATCAAGGAGGTTCTCCTGTTTTATACGAACACCTTTTTTGGTTCCTAGGACACCCTGAAGTATATATCGTATTGCTACCCGCTTTAGGAATCACCTCAGAAATTATTGCAACAAATTCACGTAAGCCTATTTTTGGTTATCGTGCCATGGTTGCTTCGATCATCGCAATCGCATTTTTGTCTACCATCGTTTGGGGGCACCATATGTTTATCTCGGGTATGAATCCATTCCTTGGATCCGTATTTACTTTTACAACTTTATTGATTGCTATCCCTTCGGCTGTAAAAGCATTCAACTACATAACGACCTTATGGAAAGGAAACCTGCAGCTAAACCCTGCAATGCTCTTTTCAATTGGCTTGGTTTCTACCTTTATTTCGGGTGGATTAACTGGTATTATATTAGGAGACAGTACACTGGATATAAATGTACATGACACGTACTTTGTTGTAGCGCATTTCCACTTGGTAATGGGTATATCTGCACTGTACGGTCTTTTTGCTGGTGTGTATCACTGGTTCCCGAAAATGTTTGGAAGGATGATGAACAAGAACCTTGGTTATTTCCATTTCTGGGTAACGGCAGTTTGTGCTTATGGCGTTTTCTTCCCAATGCACTTTATCGGTATGGCAGGTTTACCAAGACGTTACTATACCAATACAGCATTCCCATACTTCGATGATATCGCGGATATTAATGTTGTAATAACCATTTTTGCTCTTATAGCTGGAGCTGCTCAATTGGTTTTCTTATACAACTTCATCCACAGTATTTTTTACGGAAAGAAAGCTGAACAAAACCCATGGAAATCGAATACAATGGAATGGACTGCACCAGTAGAGCATATGCACGGAAACTGGCCAGGAGCTATTCCAGAAGTGCACCGTTGGGCTTATGATTATTCAAAGCCGGGTCAAGAAGAAGATTGGGTTTCTCAGACTGTTCCTTTAAAAGAAGGGGAAGAGGAGTTACAGCATTAAGCAACAACTACAGAATAAAAAAAAGAGACGCATTTGCGTCTCTTTTTTTTTAAGCACGTTCGAAGCACTTTTTACTTTAGGATTTCCACTATATTTGTTAAAATGAATGAAAATTTAGATCCCAGTAACGAACATTTTACACCCGAAGAACAGGATATTGATAAAGCATTAAGACCTCTAAGTTTTGATGATTTTGCAGGTCAAGAAGCCATTCTTGGAAACCTTAAGATTTTTGTTGAAGCTGCGAATCAAAGAGAAGAAGCTTTGGATCACACCCTATTTCACGGGCCTCCGGGTTTAGGAAAAACTACCTTAGCCCATATTTTGGCCAATGAATTGGATGCAGGGTTTAAAATGACTTCAGGGCCGGTTTTAGATAAGCCCGGCGACTTAGCCGGTTTGTTGACCAACCTGCAGCCAAGAGACATTCTTTTTATTGATGAAATACATCGTTTAAGTCCTATAGTAGAAGAGTATTTATATTCTGCCATGGAAGACTACAAGATCGATATCATGATCGAAACAGGTCCAAATGCGCGAACCGTTCAGATCAATTTGAATCCGTTTACCCTTGTCGGAGCAACTACACGTTCAGGTCTTTTGACTGCGCCCATGCGTGCCCGATTTGGTATCAGCAGTCGTTTACAATATTACAGTACCGAATTACTTGCGACCATCTTACAACGATCAGCAGAGATCCTTCAGGTTGCAATAATTGAAACTGCTGCGATTGAGATTGCTGGTAGAAGCAGAGGAACCCCTCGTATTGCAAACAGTTTGTTGCGAAGAGTACGTGATTTTGCTCAGATAAAAGGAAATGGCACCATTGACCTTGAAATCACCCGATATGCCCTAAAAGCATTGCAGGTTGATGCCAATGGATTGGACGAGATGGATAATAAGATCCTAACCACCCTCATCGATAAATTCAAAGGTGGCCCAGTTGGAATTACAACCCTTGCAACCGCTGTTTCCGAAAATGGAGAAACCATTGAAGAAGTATACGAACCTTTTTTGATTCAACAAGGCTTTATTGTTCGAACTCCTCGTGGGAGAGAAGTAACCGCTTTGGCGTATAAGCACCTCGGGAGAATTAAAGATACGCAAGAGGGGTTGTTTTAAAAATGAAAAGTACTGCAACCAAAAATGCACAGTGGATTAAGGAGCAAGCTTTAGCCTTAGGGTTCCTTTCTTGTGGCATTTCAAAAGCAGGATTTTTAGAAGCGGAAGCACCTCGCCTAGAGCATTGGTTAAATACCAACCAGCAGGGAGAAATGCGGTATATGGAAAACCATTTCGATAAGCGTCTCGATCCTACACTATTGGTTCCAGGAGCTAAAAGTGTTGTTTCTTTGACACTTAATTATTATAACCCAGAAAAGCAAGCAGACCCCAAGGCACCTAAAATATCCCAATATGCCTATGGGAAGGATTATCATTTTGTAATCAAAGACAAGCTCAAAGAATTATTATCACGAATCAAGGGTCAAATTGGCGCGGTTGATGGACGTGTATTTGTAGATTCAGCACCCGTAATGGATAAGGCCTGGGCAGCAAAAGCTGGTTTGGGTTGGATTGGAAAAAACAGCAACTTACTATCCAAACAAGCAGGCTCTTTTTTCTTTATTGCTGAATTGATTTTGGATCTCGAATTGGAGCCAGATCATCCTGTAACGGATCATTGTGGAAGTTGTACTGCTTGTATAGACGCTTGCCCAACAGAGGCAATTACAAATCCGTATCAAGTGGATGGCAGTAAGTGTATATCCTATTTCACTATTGAATTAAAAGATGCTTTACCCACTGAATTTAAGGGTAAGCTGGATGATTGGATGTTCGGTTGTGATGTGTGTCAAGATGTGTGTCCTTGGAATAAATTTTCAAAACCACATCAAGAGCCCTTATTTAATCCCCATCCCGAACTACTTCAAATGACATCGAGCGATTGGAGCGAATTAACTACTGAAACATTTCAAAAGGTGTTTAAAGAGAGTGCTGTTAAAAGAACCAAACTCGAAGGGTTGACAAGAAATATTGAATTTCTGAAACCGATTAAGTAGATTTTCGTTCAATTAAGGTCGTTTCTATTTCATATTTCTGGTAGACCACCGGTTCTTTTCTTTTTTTGGCATCACGTTCATCGAGGAAAACTTGAAAAGCTTTGCGCCCCATCAACTCTCCAGGTTGATCAATAGTGCTTAACGAAGGCGTAATAAGAGATGAGATGAGCCAGTTGCTGAAACCCATTACGGCCACCTCCTCTGGAATTTGCACCTTATTTTCCAGTAGGCATTTTATAGCACCTATTGCTGGAAGATCGGCCATTGCAAACACAGCATCTACGTCTATTTTTTGATCTAAGATATGTTGCATATGATCATAACCTTCAGAGTCACTTATCCCATCACATATAAAAACTAAATCTTTGTCAAATTCCAATCCATTTTCTTCCAGTGCCTGTCTGTACCCTAAAAATCGGTCAATTGAATTTTGAGGAAGAAGGGGCCCTCTAAAGTGGGCAATGCGTTTTTTTCCTTTTTTGATTAGATGCTCTACAGCGGTATAGGCAGCTTTTCGGTCATTAATTACGATACTAGAACAGGGCGTCAGCTTGGAGTACTTATCGAAAATAACCAAATTGGTATCCCTTTCCATAATGTTTTGAATATGGGTTAAGTCATGCGTTTTATCCGCAATAGAAAGAAAAATACCATCCACATTTTTATTGAGAAGTCGTTGGATTTGAGTTTTCTCAAGCTCATAAGATTCATCAGAACATAAAATGAAAGTCATGTATTCGTGTTTTTCTGCTTCTGATATGATCCCTCTTAAAATACTGCTAAAGAAAAAATGATTCAGCTGGGGTATAACAATTCCAACCGTCTTTGATTCGTGGGTCCTTAGATAGGCAGCAAAAGAATTTGGCGTAAAATTGACTTTTTCAGCATAAGCTTTTACACGTTCTTTAGTTTTTAAGCTAACATCAGGGTAGTTCTTAAGGGCTTTAGATACCGTTGTAACGGAGATGTTTAATGCAGTCGCAATGTCTTTTAAAGTTAGGTTTTTCATTTTCAGATATAATAGGGGCAATATACTGATGAAAACTTTAAAACGAAAAGGATTTCGGGGATAACTAAATTTTTAAGCAAAAGTTTTCCATCTTGGCGATTAGTGAAGACTTAGGTCGAATTAAGTCCCCTAGGAGCTAACTCAGGAGGAATGTTCTCAGACTTTAATTTGGAAACTCTATCTTTTGAATCGTATAAAAGTTTTAACTTGCCAAACGAACATCACTCAGGGCTATACAAGTGCTCAAAAACAACCAATTCGTCATTGCTACACAAAATAATTTTGTATTTTTAGTTAGCTCCAAATAAATATGATAATGAAGAAAAATTATTTTTTAAAGTTGATTTTAATGAGTATCCTACTCGCTTCATGTACTCAAGATCAATCGTATAAAGAAAAAATAAAAGACCCTGAACTGGTTCAGGCGAATATCAAGAACCTAACCGATATCATTGTTTATGATATTTTTTCACCTCCAGTGGCAAGTCGTGTATATTTATATCCTGCGATAGCTGCTTACCAAGCCATGCAGTTGGCAAATGAAGAAACCTATGCTTCTTTAAGTGGCCAAGTAAAAGGACTGGAACCGCTGACTAAGTCAAAAAATGAAAATGTAAATTACAACATCGCTTCGCTTCATGCGTTTAACGAAGTAGGAAAGGCATTGATTTTCTCTGAAGACAAGATGCTTGTATTTCAAGAGAGCTTAGATAAGCAATTAAAAGATAAAGGCGTGCCCCGTTCTGTACTTAAGGCTTCTAAAAATTTTGGAGCTGAGGTAGCAGCACATATTTTAGCTTGGGCCAAAGGTGATTTATACAATCAAACGCGAACCTATCCAAAATATACAATACAGGAAGAAGAACATTTTTGGAAACCAACGCCACCCGATTATATGGACGGTATCGAGCCCCATTGGAAACAAATCCGTACCATGGCGCTAGACTCTTCCAATCAATTTCAACCCAAACCGCCTTTGGCTTTTGATTTAACAGAAGGGAGTCCGTTTCAAATTCAATTGAAGGAAGTCTATGAAATTGGTAAAAATATTACGGATGAGCAATTAGAAATTGCTCAATTTTGGGATTGCAACCCCTATGTAACCCATCATCGAGGGCATGCTATGTTTGCCACGAAAAAAATAACGCCCGGAGGACATTGGATTGGAATTACTTCCATTGCTACACGAAAAGCTAAAAGTGATTTTCAAGCAACCACAAATGCTTTTGCCAATGTAACCATTGCACTCTTTGATGCATTTATTAGCTGTTGGGATGAAAAGTGGAACACGCTCGTTGTTCGCCCAGAAACGTTGATTAATAAGCACTACGATGAAGAGTGGTTGCCTATTTTACAAACCCCACCTTTTCCTGAATACACAAGCGGTCACTCGGTTATTTCGAGAGCAGCAGCAATTACATTAACAGACTTATTTGGCGATAATTTCGCTTTTGATGATACAACCGAAATTGAATACGGTTTGTCTGTTCGTTCTTATGGATCTTTTATTGAGGCTTCTGAAGAAGCAGCGGTATCAAGACTTTACGGGGGTATACATTATATGATGGCGATAGAACAGGGCGTTGCCCAAGGACAGGAAGTTGGAGAGCACATTGTACAGAGAATTCAGACTTTCACAGGAGTGGAAAAAGAACTCGCTCTTAAATAATCTTTTGCATAAACGTGTAGATAAGGTAGCGTTCGTTGATGATGAAATCCGGTTCACAGAAAGTGTCTAATGGAGAGAACTTTCAGGGGATAGAATTTTGTGGTCAATAAAACCTTTCGATTTGAATAAAACATCTGTTACGATTGCAGTCAATTTCTTAGAGGAACGTATTGTTGATAAACTTAAAATCATCATTGATCAATCTGATAGGACAAAAGTAAGCATTGAATATATCCGTAATTTCAATAAAGAACTCAACAAAGATTTAAATGAATAAAAACATTGATGCACTGGCTTCATAATATTCCAAAAGACAAAAAATCACCTCCTAGGATATATATACGGAATAGATAAAATTTCTCAACAAATGAAATCTGATTTTTGTTTTTCAATTAAAAATACAAATATTGAGTCAGTTTCTGATCCGTTTTTCATTAAAAATTTTCCTTCATTTGAGGGTTATGTATGTGATTTTAGTGGAAATTATAACAAATCGCACCGCGGCTGGTTTCAGTTATTAAAANAAGTTGAAATGCAAAATGAAAAAATCGTGNTCCCAATAGTTGAAATTTTCCACNATAGTCCATTTTCAAGCACAGATGACAAGACGTGGTTATCGNAAACCTTTTTTAATTTAAAANAATCTTCTTTTGAATAAAATCAGATTTATACTCTANGGTTTAAGGGCTTTTGGAAAGACAATTCTCAAAAGNTTTTCACGAATATTCAGCATTAACTATTTGTTAATCCTTCAGTCTTGCTACATTTGTTNTTCGACATATAAATTATGAGCAAAGAACGTAAGAGAAGNGAAGCTTTAGTATATCATGCCAAACCACGGCCGGGTAAAATTGAAGTAGTCCCGACTAAAAGTTACAGTACCCAACGCGACTTGGCATTGGCCTATTCGCCTGGAGTAGCGGTTCCCTGTCTTGAAATTGAAAAGAACCCAGAAGATGTTTACAAATACACCAACAAAGGAAATCTAGTTGCAGTAATCTCGAACGGGACAGCTGTTTTAGGTTTAGGTAATATTGGATCAGAAGCTTCTAAGCCAGTGATGGAGGGTAAGGGGTTGTTATTCAAAATCTTTGCTGGTATTGATGTGTTTGATATTGAGGTAGATGCCGAAGATCCTGAAAAATTCATTGAAGCAGTAAAAGCAATTGCGCCTACTTTTGGTGGGATCAATTTAGAAGATATTAAGGCACCGGAAGCTTTTGAAATTGAACGTCGATTAAAAGCGGAATTGGATATTCCAGTAATGCACGACGACCAACATGGAACTGCGATTATTTCATGTGCAGCTTTGTTGAACGCATTGGAATTAGCTGACAAAAAAATAAGCGACGTTCGCATCGTGATTTCTGGAGCAGGAGCTGCAGCAGTCTCTTGTACTCGTTTGTACAAGGCTTTTGGTGCGCGTGACGAAAATATAATCATGACCGATAGTAAGGGCGTTATTCGGAAAGATCGTACGTCTTTAACTCCAGAGAAAAAAGAATTTGCTACTGCAATTGATGTCCATAGTTTGGATGAAGCAATGGTCCAAGCGGATGTATTTATTGGCTTATCGATGGCCGATATTGTTAGTGTAGAAATGTTGAAAGCAATGAACGCCAACCCGATTGTTTTTGCAATGGCAAATCCTGATCCGGAAATAGAATATAATTTAGCCTGTTCTGTTCGTGATGATATCATCATGGCGACGGGCCGCTCAGATCATCCCAATCAAGTAAACAATGTTTTAGGCTTTCCTTTTATTTTCAGAGGGGCACTGGATGTACGTGCAACTAAGATTAACGAGGCTATGAAAATGGCAGCCGTAGAAGCTTTAGCGGAATTAGCTAAAAAGCCAGTTCCAGAACAAGTTAATATCGCTTATCAAGAAACGAACTTATCTTTTGGCCGCGACTATATCATTCCCAAACCCTTTGATCCACGATTGATTGAAGAAGTACCGATCGCCGTTGCAAAAGCAGCAATAGCCTCGGGAGTTGCAAAAGAACCCATTGAAGATTGGGAAAAATACAGAGAACAACTCGCTGGTTTGATAGGAAAAGATCAGAAAATGATTCGCCTTATTCACGATCGAGCTCGATCGGCTCCTAAGAAAATTGTATTTGCAGAAGCAGATCAATTGGACGTTCTCAAGGCTGCTCAAATTGTTATGGAAGAGGGTATTGGTCAGCCTATACTTTTGGGTAGAAAAGACGTAATTTCTGATTTGATGCAATCGATTAACTTCCAAGAGGAGGTTTCAATTTTAGATCCAAAGAGTGATGAGCAATTAGAAATAAAAAGTAAATACGCCAACCTTTTTTGGAATGAACAGAAAAGAAAAGGAGTAACCTTATACGAAGCAGAATCATTGATGCGGGAGCGGAACTATTTTGCAGCAATGATGGTAAAAAATGGAGACGCAGATGCAATGCTTTCGGGATATTCGAGGAACTATGCATCCGTAATCAAACCCGTACTTGATGTTGTTGGAAAAGACAAAGGGGTTTCGAAAATTGCCGCTACGAATATGATGTTGACTGATCGAGGACCGATTTTCATTTCGGATACCTCCATCAATATTGATCCAACGGCAAAAGAATTGGCTAAGATTGGCTTTATGACCTCTGAAATAGTGAAAATGTTTGGGATTAAACCTGTTATGGCGATGTTGTCGTTTACCAATTTTGGATCTTCCAAACATCCCAATGCAGGAAAAGTAACCGATGCGGTAGCATACCTCCATCGATACTATCCCGATCTGGTTGTAGACGGTCCTTTACAGTCAGATTTTGCTTTAAATCGAGAGATGTTAGAAGAGCGCTTCCCTTTTTCAGAAATTGCTAAAAAGAATGTCAATACCTTGATTTTCCCAAATTTAGAATCTGCGAATATCACCTATAAATTGATGAAAGAGTTGAATAAGAATCAATCAGTTGGACCTATTTTACTGGGATTAAAAGAACCCATTCACGTACTTCAATTAGGAGCCAGTGTCGATGAAATCGTCAATATGGCAGCAGTTGCTGTAATTGACGCGCAACAAAAGCAAAAAAGATGATTGCACAGATTAAAGGTAAATTAGTTGAAAAACATCCTACCCACGTTATTATAGACTGTAATGGTTTGGGGTATATGGTTCATATATCCTTACATACCTTCGGACAGCTGGGAGCCGACGAGTCCATCAAGCTGTATACACACCTCCAAGTCAAAGAAGATTCCCATACGTTGTTTGGTTTTTTTCAGCCCATTGAACGTACTGTTTTCAGGCTTTTAATCTCCATTTCGGGGATTGGTGCAAGTATAGCCCGAACCATGCTTTCGTCTATGTCACCCCAAGAAATTCAGCATGCTATTTTAAGTGAAAACTTAGCTGCAATTAAAGGGGTAAAAGGAATTGGTCTCAAGACCGCACAACGCGTTTTGATTGAGCTAAAAGACAAGGTTCAAAAAATCGAAGGGAATGATGAGATTCCTGTACTTCAAAGCAATAGAACCAAAGAAGAAACGTTATCAGCATTGGAAGTCCTTGGTTATCCAAGAAGACAATCTGAGAAAGTAGTTGATAACATCCTTCAAAGCACCCCAGATAGTTCTATTGAAGAGCTAATCAAAATCGCTTTGAATAAACTGTAAAAACCCTTTGGTTAGAACAAAGCGTACCTTTTTTTATATTCTTCGCCTCAGCATATTAGTAGCCTTTTTACTAGGTTTTACTTCTATTGCTACACTGTACGGTCAAGACTCAGCCGACTCTACTTCTGAGTTGGGTAACATTGCTTTTCCTCAAAACGACAGTCCATTAGATCATTACATTTACGATACCGAACGGGAAGTTTATGTTTATGTTCAATCCGATGGCAATTATCCTTTAAACACTCCTTTGGTTCTTTCTCCAAAAGAATATGAGCGCTTGGTTCTTAAGGAACAGATGAACGCCTATTTCAAAGACAAGGTAAGTACCATTTCTCAAAAAAAAGGGAGTATTCAAGATTCTGCTCAAAGAGATCTCTTGCCAGAATTATATGTGAATTCGAAATTTTTCACTTCTATTTTTGGGGGAAATGAAATTGATGTAACCCCCCAGGGTTCTATTGGAATTGATTTGGGAGCACGCTACCAAAAAACAGATAATCCTGCATTTTCTCCCAGAAACAGGAGAAATTTTGGGTTTGATTTTGATCAACGGATCAGTTTAAGCTTATTAGGAAAAATTGGTGAACGCCTACAAATCACAGCCAATTACGATACCGAATCAACTTTTGATTTTCAAAATTTAGTTAAATTAGAATTCAACCCACCCAAAGTAAATGAGCTGAAAGACTATTTACCCACTTCCATTAAAGAAAAAAAAGAAGCCTTAGAAGGTAGAGCAGATCAGGTGATTGACAAAGTCTCGGGATTTGCAGATAAGGTAAACGACAAGGTTACTGCAATAGAAGACAAAATATCTGGAGTTCAAGACAAGGTCTCGGCTGTTCAAAATAAGGCAAGCGAGTATCAAAATAAAATCAATGATTTTCTAAATAAACCTGCTTCTGAAGATGCTATTTTACAAAACATTGATATTGGAAATGTCAGTATGCCGCTCAACAGCACNCTTATTTCTGGCGCACAAAGCCTTATGGGAGTTAAGGCTGAGGTTAAATTTGGTCGCACCAACATTACTGGAGTTTTTGCAGAACAACGTTCACAGGCACAATCTGTAATTGCACAAGGAGGGGGAACATTACAAGAGTTCGATTTATTTGCACTAGATTATGAAGCAGATCGTCACTTCTTTTTGGCTCATTATTTTAGAGACAATTACGATGCCTTTTTAAAAAATTATCCCTACATCAATTCTCCTATTCAAATTACTCGAGTTGAGGTTTGGGTTACAAACCGCCAATCTCAAACTAATAATATCAGAAACATCATCGCACTTCAAGATTTGGGAGAAGCTGATCCGAGTAACACCAAGGTAGATGAACTGAACAGTTCTTTTTTTAACGTACCAACCCCCCTTGGAATTCCGGCTAATGAGGCCAATAAACTAGATCCAGATGCGAGTGCAGCGGGATCTTTTCTTACCGATGCGATTCGGGATGTTGCAACCGTACCTAATGGTTTTGGTCCACTGAATGGTAGAATTAAAGAAGGATTTGATTATGCCGTATTAGAAAGTGCCAGAAAATTACAAACAACAGAATATTCCCTGAATCCTCAGCTTGGATATATCTCCTTAAACCAACGTTTGAGTAACGACGAAATATTAGGAGTTGCCTTTCAATTCACATTCCAAGGAAAAGTATACCAAGTAGGAGAGTTTGCAAACGGAGGTATTGAGGGCACTTCAATCGTTGCAAGTAGCACTCAAAATCAAGTTCCCACCGTAGCTACAAATAACCTTGTTGTGAAATTATTGAAGAGTACAATCACCGATGTTCGTCAGCCTGTTTGGGATCTGATGATGAAGAATATTTACAACACAGGAGCTTTTCAATTGGAACAAGAAGACTTTCGATTGAATATTTTGTATTCCGACCCTTCACCAATCAATTATTTGCCTGCTGTTGATGCTTCGATCTGGCCAGAAGCATTAAAAAACCAAATCCTATTGCGCACACTGAACTTAGATCGTCTGAATTTATACAACGATCCCGAGCCAGAAGGTGACGGGTTTTTTGATTTTGTTCCAGGAATAACAGTGGATCCACAATATGGAAGAATTATTTTTCCAACGATTGAACCTTTTGGAGAAACCATCTTCAAACTTTTGGATAATCCAGATGCGTCTAACGAGCAATATGAAAATGAACTGACCTATAATACCAATCAAGCAAAGTATGTATTTCGGGACATGTATGCGCTTACACAGGCCGCAGCTCTAGAGACTTCAGAACAGAATAAGTATCAAATCAAAGGACGCTACAAATCAGCTGGAGGAGATGGAATTGCTATTGGGGCTTTTAATGTTCCAAGAGGGTCAGTTACCGTAACTGCTGGAGGTCGGGTTTTGCAAGAAGGTTTAGACTATACCGTAAACTACCAAATCGGACGAGTAAAAATTTTAGATCCAGCCCTAGAAGCTTCCAATGTCCCCATTCAGATTTCAGTTGAAAACAATTCTTTTTTTGGGCAACAAAACAAGCGCTTTTCAGGTTTTGATATTGTACACCAATTCAACAACAACTTTGTGATCGGTGGAACCTTGATCAATTTGAGTGAAAATCCATTGACCCAAAAAGCGAATTATGGAACAGAGCCTGTAAACAATACCATGATGGGGATCAATACTAATTTCTCAACAGAACTTCCTTTCTTAACCCGATTGGTCAATAAACTTCCAAATATTGAAACAACTGCTCCTTCACGGATTTCGTTTCGCGGAGAAGTAGCCACCTTTATCGCTGGAGATCCCAGAAACACCCAGCTGGAAGGAGAAACTAATGTTTATTTAGACGATTTTGAAGGCGCTCAAACCAACGTTGATGTTAAAGGGTTTTTTGCATGGAGTCTTGCGAGTGTTCCCTCTGAAGGATTTGAAGGTTCAGATGCAGGAGTAGATGATTTGTCAGCGGGTCACAACCGTGCTAAACTTGCTTGGTATAGTGTCGATCCGATTTTTTACACCTCACAGTCTCGTCCCCAGGGAATTGGAAATGATGATATCTCGTTGAATACTACACGTCGTATTTTTATCAATGAAATTTTCCCAGAACAAGATTTAGTTCAAGGACAATCGACTTTTCAGCCTACACTAGATTTAGCTTATTTTCCTCAAGAAAAAGGACCATACAATAATCAAGAAATGAACACCTTTCTTGCAAATCCCGAAAAGAATTGGGGGGGTGTCATGCGTTCGATTAATGCCACAAACTTCGAACAATCCAATGTAGAGTTTATAGAATTTTGGTTGCTGGATACTTTTACAGAATTAGAAACCCCTGATCAAGATCTTGGATCCTTGGTTTTTCATCTGGGCAATATTTCTGAAGATGTCCTGAAAGATGGTCGTAAACAATATGAAAATGGCTTACCAGGATCTGAACCTGCTGCAACCAATGAAAGTAACTGGGGAAAAACACCGGCAGCTCAATCCTTACTCTATGCGTTTAATACAATTGAAGAAGACCGCTTATTACAAGATGTCGGTTTTGATGGATTGAATGATGCCGAAGAACGTTTAGTTTATCCAAACGGACCTGTTGATGACCCCGCTGGAGATAATTACGAGTATTTTGTTCAGGCTACGGGAGGAATCGTGGATCGCTATAAAAACTACAATGGAAC
>JGI20153J14295_10002295_pt1 | contig 13829 bp, 15 predicted proteins | sample COG_03_FD_14295 | JGI IMG/M metagenome (IMG submission 14295) | reverse complement strand
ATGTCGGTGACGGGCACATTCAGCTCGGAAATCTTATCGACCAAAGGCCCCGCTTCCGGCACATCGACAACCGCTGCCGTGCCGGAAACGCTATTGTGAATAACATAGGCATAATTGTCTGACAGGCAGGGCAGGGTGTAAATTGTGACACTCGAATTTACCATGGTATTTCCGCCTTTATTTGGTAGCCTCAAGTTGAGTGTAATCCATGGGGACCAAACTGCAATGCATTTAGATGTGCGTGAGCTGCGGGCGTTTTATTATCGGTCCTTTTTGGGGCGCTCGGTTCAGGCAACGATTCGAGAGCAGGTTTTGCGTCTATGGCCGCAAGCGCGGCATGAGGCGGTGCTCGGCTATGGCTTTGCAGCGCCGCTTTTGCGCCCTTATTTGAGCTCGGCGCGGCGGGTGACAGCCTTGATGCCTGCGCGGCAAGGGGTCATGCATTGGCCGCCGGGCCTGCCCAATTGCTCGGTGCTTTGCGAAGAGACCCGCTGGCCGGTGGAAACCGGCTCGATTGACAAGCTCTTGGTGCTGCATGGGCTTGATACGTCAGAACATGCCGCTGCGGTGCTGGAGGAATGTTACCGGGTGCTTGCACCTGCCGGCCGCGCCATTTTTATCGTGCCCAATAGAGCCAGTCTTTGGGCGCGCCGAGAAGGCACGCCCTTCTCCTTTGCGCGCCCCTATACCGCCGGGCAGTTGGAATCTCGGCTGAAATGGCATGGGTTCTTGCCGGAGCATCATGTGACGGCCCTTTACCAGCCGCCTTGGTCTGGACCGTTTTGGCGGCGCATGTCTGGGCCGATTGAGCGCATTGGGCAAACGATCCCGGCTTGGCGCGGGGGGGGTGTTTTGATTCTGGAGGTGAGTAAGCAAGTGCCGCGTCCTCGCCGGCCTGGCTTGGGGCAGATCATCTCGCGGCCCTTGGGGCTTTTGGAGGGGATCAAAGCTGCAGATCCAATTTCTGCGCAATCGGGCAACCTTTGACATCCTGCGGATTCGGTTTTTTGGGCGTCTTGGGCGGAACAAAGGGACGCACCCTTAACAAATGCTTTATTTTTTGAAATTTTTGCGGTGTTTTTGCCCGTCATTAGCGTTGCGGCGTGCGAAATGCTCTGCTAAACGGCGTGAGATTTCGCCGCTATAGATCTATAGCGCGTCCAACGCCTTTGTCTGAAGCTCAAGTTTCGGACGGGCCAGCATCGAGAGGGTTGTCTTTGTCCGAACCAGCATCGATCTCGTCTGGTATTGCAAGCCGCTACGCAACAGCGGTGTTTTCGCTTGCCAAGGACGACAAGAAGTTGAAGCCACTGGAGGCTGATGTAGATGTGCTGGAGAGCGCATTGAGCGAAAGCGCAGATTTGCGCGCTTTGGTGACATCACCTGTTTATACACGCGCAGAAATGGGGCAGGCGATCACAGCCGTGGCCCAGAAAATGAAATTGCAACCAATGATGGTCAATACGCTGTCGTTGATGGCAGCGAAGCGCCGTTTGTTCGTATTGCCCAGCCTTTTGGCAGCACTGCGCGCGCGCATCGCGGAAGATAAAGGCGAGGTGACCGCTGAGGTGACTTCTGCCAAAGCGTTGACCAAAACGCAGGCCACGAAATTGGCCAAAACACTCAAGGCCCAATTGGACCTTGATGTGAAAATCAAAGCGACTGTTGATGAAAGCCTCATCGGCGGTCTTGTTGTTAAAGTGGGCTCGAAGATGATCGACACCTCGATCCGCTCCAAGCTCAATGCCCTTCAGAACACAATGAAAGAGGTCGGATAAATGGCGATCGAAGCTGCAGAAATCTCTGCGATCCTAAAAGACCAGATTAAAAACTTTGGCCAAGAAGCTGAAGTTGCCGAAGTGGGCCGTGTCCTTTCCGTTGGGGATGGTATCGCGCGCGTGTACGGTCTGGACAATGTTCAAGCTGGTGAAATGGTTGAATTCCCCGGCGGCATCCAAGGGATGGCGCTGAACTTGGAATCAGACAACGTTGGTGTTGTTATTTTCGGCTCCGACCGGGACATCAAAGAAGGCGACACAGTTAAGCGGACAAACGCGATTGTGGACGTTCCTGTTGGTCCGGAATTGCTGGGCCGTGTTGTGGACGGTTTGGGCAACCCATTGGACGGCAAAGGTCCGATCAAAACCAAATTGCGCAGCCAAGCGGATGTGAAAGCGCCTGGCATCATCCCGCGTAAATCGGTGCATGAGCCTATGGCAACGGGTTTGAAATCTGTGGACGCCATGATCCCAATTGGACGTGGTCAGCGCGAATTGATCATTGGTGACCGCCAGACCGGTAAAACAGCCGTGGCGCTCGACACGATCTTGAACCAGAAATCATATAATGACGCAGCGGCGGACGATTCCGAAAAACTGTACTGCGTCTATGTGGCGGTCGGTCAAAAGCGTTCGACTGTGGCTCAATTGGTGAAAAAGCTCGAAGAATCTGGCGCGATTGACTATTCAATCGTTGTGGCCGCAACCGCCTCTGACCCTGCACCGATGCAATTCTTGGCACCCTATGCTGCGACCTCCATGGCCGAATATTTCCGCGATAATGGTAAACATGCTTTGATCATCTATGATGATTTGTCCAAGCAAGCGGTCTCTTATCGTCAGATGTCCTTGCTCCTGCGTCGCCCGCCCGGACGTGAAGCCTATCCTGGGGATGTGTTCTATCTTCACTCCAGATTGTTGGAACGCTCTTCAAAGTTGAACGAAGACAATGGATCGGGCTCTTTGACCGCTTTGCCGATCATCGAAACGCAAGGCGGCGACGTTTCTGCCTTTATTCCAACCAACGTGATCTCGATCACAGATGGTCAGATCTTCTTGGAAACAGAATTGTTCTACCAAGGCATCCGCCCTGCGGTGAATACGGGTCTGTCCGTGTCCCGTGTGGGCTCTTCTGCGCAAACCAACGCAATGAAATCTGTGGCAGGTCCGGTGAAACTGGAACTGGCGCAGTATCGTGAGATGGCGGCATTTGCTCAGTTTGGCTCTGACCTTGATGCAGCGACCCAGCAATTGCTGAGCCGTGGCGCGCGTTTGACTGAGCTGATGAAACAGCCGCAGTATGCGCCTTTGACAAATGCTGAAATTGTCTGCGTGATCTACGCCGGCACCAAAGGCTATTTGGATAAGATCGACGTCGCTGACGTAGGGCGTTTCGAAGCGGGGCTTTTGGCGCATCTGCGCGGTAAAGCCAGCGACGTTTTGGCCATGATCACCAAAGAAGATCCGAAGATCAAAGGTGATGCGGAAGCAAAAATCAAAGCTGCGCTGGACGACTTCGCCGCAGATTTCGCATAAGGATACTGGCACATGCCGAACCTTAGTGACCTAAAAAACAGGATCGCGTCGGTCAAATCGACCCGTAAGATCACAAAGGCGATGCAAATGGTCGCCTCCGCCAAACTGCGCCGCGCACAAGATGCGGCGCAGGCTGGCCGCCCCTATGCGGAACGTTTCAATGCGGTGATGGCTGGTTTGGCCGCCTCCGTTGGCGCGTCCGAAGGGGGACCAAAACTGTTGACAGGCACCGGATCTGATCAAACCCAATTGCTCGTCGTCATGACAGCTGAACGGGGTTTGTGCGGTGGCTTTAACTCGAATATTGTCAAACTGGCACGTATTGCTGCAAAACAGCTGCTGGCCGAAGGCAAAACCGTTAAAATCCTGACCGTTGGTAAAAAGGGCCGTGAATCGCTGAAGCGCGAATTTGGTGCTTTGCTGGTGGATCATGTGGATTTGTCGGATGTGAAGCGCGTGGGCTATGATAATGCCTCTGCAATTGCGCAAAATGTGCTTCACCGGTTTGATGCCGGTGAATTCGATGTGGCTAAAATCTTCTACTCAGAATTTGGCAGTGTCGTAAATCAAATCCCGACCGAGCTGCAGGTGATCCCTGCTAAGTTTGAAGCGGTGACAGATGAAGGCACAGTTTACGATTACGAGCCAAGCGAAGAAGGCATTCTTGCCGACCTGCTGCCGCGCTCGGTTGCAACGCAAATCTTCACGGCTTTGCTGGAAAATGCAGCTTCCGAACAAGGGGCGCGCATGTCAGCTATGGACAATGCCACACGCAACGCTGGTGAAATGATCGACAAGTTGACCATCCAATACAATCGGTCACGTCAAGCCAAGATCACCAACGAGCTTATTGAAATTATTTCGGGCGCTGAAGCGCTCTAAAACCCGGAGAAACAACATGGCAAATGCAAAAGGCAAAATCACTCAAGTGATCGGCGCCGTTGTTGACGTTCAATTTGATGGCGATCTGCCGCAAATTTTGAACGCTTTGACAACAGACAATGGCGGCAAGACGTTGGTGCTCGAAGTTGCCCAGCACTTGGGCGAGGGTACAGTTCGTGCCATCGCTATGGACGCGACTGAAGGTTTGGTGCGCGGCCAAGAGGTGACCGACACCGCCGGTCCAATCACTGTTCCCGTGGGCCGTGCCACTTTGGGCCGGATCTTGAACGTGGTCGGTGAGCCCGTGGATGAAGGTAAACCTCTCGGCAAGACAGNAAAGCGCAGCATNCACCAGGATGCTCCAGCGTTTTCNGAGCAAGCCACCGAATCTGTGATCTTGGAAACAGGCATCAAAGTGATCGACCTGCTCGCCCCCTATACCAAAGGCGGTAAAATCGGTCTGTTCGGCGGTGCCGGCGTTGGTAAGACTGTTTTGATCATGGAACTGATCAACAACATCGCGAAGGTGCACTCTGGTGTGTCGGTTTTCGCCGGTGTGGGTGAGCGGACCCGTGAAGGTAACGATTTGTACCATGAGATGATCGAGGGCGGTGTGATCGTTCCCGACAATCTTGAAGACTCAAAAATTGCGCTGGTTTATGGCCAAATGAACGAGCCTCCAGGTGCGCGTATGCGGATCGCTTTGACAGGTTTGACCCTGGCCGAGCAATTCCGTGATGAAACCGGTTCGGATGTTTTGTTCTTTGTTGACAACATCTTCCGCTTCACGCAGGCCGGATCTGAAGTGTCTGCGCTTTTGGGTCGTATCCCCTCCGCGGTGGGCTACCAGCCGACATTGGCGACCGATATGGGCGCTATGCAAGAGCGGATCACATCGACCAAATCCGGTTCGATTACATCTGTTCAAGCGGTTTACGTTCCAGCCGATGACTTGACCGACCCTGCGCCGGCCACCTCATTTGCGCATTTGGATGCGACAACTGTTTTGGATCGTTCGATCTCTGAAAAGGGCATCTATCCTGCGGTGGATCCACTCGGCTCCACCTCTCGTTTGCTCGATCCGCTGATCATCGGCGATGAGCACTATAAAGTGGCAACGGATGTTCAGAAGGTTCTGCAGCGTTACAAATCTTTGCAGGACATCATTGCAATTTTGGGCATGGACGAGCTGTCTGAAGACGACAAAGTGGCCGTTGCCCGTGCACGGAAGCTGGAGCGTTTCTTGTCTCAACCGTTTGACGTGGCAAAAGTGTTCACGGGTTCCGATGGTGTTCAGGTGCCTTTGGAAAAAACAATTGCATCCTTTAAAGCGGTTGTGGCCGGTGACTACGATCACCTGCCAGAAGGCGCATTCTACATGGTTGGTGACATCGATGAAGTCATCGCGAAAGCCGAACGCATGGCAGCGGATGCAGCCTAATGGCAGATACATTGAACTTTGATCTGGTCAGCCCTGAAAGAAGCCTCGCTTCTTTCGAGGCGACTGCGGTCCAAATTCCGGGATCGGAAGGGGACATGACAGCCATGGCGAACCATGAGCCTGTTTTGACCACTTTGCGGCCTGGCGTCTTGTCGGTCAGTGCCGCCGGCGGTGTCAGCGAGTATGTTGTCACCGGCGGTTTTGCTGAGGTCACAGCGCAGGGCGTGACCGTGATCGCCGAGCGTGCGATGGCAAAAGCGGATGTCACCCAGGAAGATATGGATGGCATCATAGCTGGCGCAGCCGAGGCGGTTGAGAAGGCCAGTGAAGAGGCGCAGGAGGCGGCACGCAAGGTGCAGTCTGATGTGGTGGCTCTGGCCGCCGCCTTGGGCCTCAACGCCGCTTAAGCTTTCGGATATGATTGGAAATGGGCCCACGCGGGCCCGTTTTCGTTTTGATTTATTGTATTTTAATTTTAGAAATTTAGCCTGCGCCGTATGAAACGTATATCATCACATACCATTGGGATGGATCAAGGAACGCTTGAATTGTTTTCGGACTTTCAAGACGGTGGAGAGATGTGGACAGGGTCCGGTCCTCGCAAGGTTTCGCGGGCGGTTGAATTTTCTGAAGCCTTTACCGCGCAACCGATGGTCCAGGTCAGCCTCACCATGTGGGACATGGGCAGTGACAGCAATGCCCGGGCTGACATTCGGGCGGAAAACGTGACTGAGACAGGATTTGACCTGGTGTTCCGCACTTGGTCTGACACACGCATTGCCCGGGTGAGTGCCAGTTGGCTGGCGATTGGGGACGTGGCAGATCCCGAGCAATGGGACCTTTACTAATAAGCTGGCATTAGCTGCAGTCGTAAATGCCCTCGTAGATCGCCGATAAAGACTCAGTTGAGAAAAGAGAGGAAACCGACGTGCCGCTCCAAGTGTTCAAAATGGCCTGCGCGAACATCGGGGCTGTTTGAACGATGCGGATATTGGGCGCATTGGCGACCGCATCGGTGGCCTCAATCGTGTCTGTAATGACCAGGTTTTTCATCACAGATTTGGTAATCCGATCCACCGCAGGACCTGATAGGACCCCATGAGTGATGTAGGAATGGACTTCTTTCGCACCATTCTCCATCAAGACGTCAGCCGCTTTGCACAGCGTGCCGGCGGTATCGACGATATCATCCACAATCAAGCAAGTGCGGCCTTCGACATTGCCAATCACCGTCATTTCCGCCACTTCACCGGCCTTCTCCCGGCGTTTGTCGACAATGGAGAGTGGCGCACCGATGCGTTGTGCCAAATCACGTGCGCGGGCCACGCCGCCCACATCGGGGGAGACGACCATCAGATTGTCCATTTGGTCTTTAAAATGATGTTTGACGTCTAAGGCAAAGACGGGGGAGGCATAGAGATTGTCGACCGGAATATCGAAAAATCCCTGAATTTGTGTGGCATGAAGATCAAGGGTGAGAACCCGCTCGATCCCGGCCTCTTCGAGCATGTTGGCCACCAGCTTGGCGGTGATCGGCGTGCGTGCTTTGCTGCGACGGTCTTGGCGCGCATAGCCGAAATAAGGAATCACGGCGGTGATGCGGCTGGCGGAGGAGCGTTTTAGAGCATCGGCGATGATCAAAAGCTCCATTAGCGCGTCATTGGCGGGGCGTGAGGTGGGTTGAATGATGAACATATCCTCATCACGGACATTTTCAAATACTTCGACGAAAATTTCACCATCGTTGAAGCGTTCAACCCGCGCATCCACAAGATCCACATTCATGCCCCGATGCAAAGACATGCGCCGCGCCACGGAGCGCGCCAGCTTTAAGTTGGAATTCCCAGCGATGAGTTTTGGACCATGAACAGATGCCATTCGTATTACCCTCTACGATACCCGCGAGCCTGAGTCGCATATTGTTGACATGGCTTACCATGCGGTTACTGCTCGTCACAGGTTTGATACACAAAAAGGTGACGTTCATGGCACATATTGACTATTTTTTCGCAACAATTTCTCCCTTTACCTATTTGGCAGGTACCGGGCTTGAAGATATCGCGCAGAAACATGGGGCAACGATCGCATACAAGCCCATGGATTTGATGACCGTCTTTGGCCGCACGGGTGGCGTGCCGCCGAAAGACCGGCACATCAGCCGCATTGAAATGCGCGCGCAAGAGCTGCCGCGCCAGGCGAAAAAGCGCAAACTGCCGCTTAATCTGCAACCGGCCTTCTTTCCAGTGAATATGGCGCCCTCCTCCTATGCGGTTATCGCCGCATCGAACTACGGCGATGGAGATTTGGGCGCATTGGTGCATGGGTTCACGCGTGCGGTTTGGGCTGAAGAAAAAGATATTTCACAGCCTGAGGTCATTGAAGCTTGTCTCAAAGCGGCCGGTTTTGATCCAAGCCTTGCCGATAAAGATATGATCGGTTCTGCGGAGCAATATGCCAAAAATACCGAAGATGCGGTCGCCGCCGGCGTTTTTGGTGCGCCGTTCTATATTACAGACAAAGATCAGCGCTTTTGGGGGCAGGATCGTCTGGAAGATCTGGATCTGGTGCTTTCAGGCGCGCTCTGAGCACTCAAAAAGGTGACCGGGCGGCAAGGGCGGCGCCCGGTCATGCGCGTTTTATCCGCGCAAGATCTCTAGGAAACGGTCAACATCCTCCGGGCTTGCGGACCAATCTGTCACCAAACGGGCGGGCAAAAGTTCATCGGCCGGCCCGGTGGTGTGATCACCTGCCATGACGTAATATTTGGCACCTGCAGCATGCAGCCGTTGATGGGCCGCGCGCGACCATTGTGCGAAGATGATATTGGCTTGCGGCTCAAAATCGAGCACAACGCCCGGTGTTTGCTTAAGCCCTTGCGCCAGTCTTGCGCAGGCGGTGTTAGATTTTTCCGCCATGTCGAGCCAAAGATCACCGGCCAAATAGGCTTGCATTTGCGCCGCCAGAAAACGGTGCTTTGAAAATAAATGTGCGCCGCGTTTGCGCCGCAGCTCGAACTCCCAAGCGTGTTTCGGATCAAAGAAGACAACCGCTTCCACCGCCATCAAGCCGTTTTTTGTCCCGCCGAAGGTGACCGCATCGACGCCGGATTTCCAGGTCATCTGTGCCGCGCTGCATCCTAGGGTTTGCAAGGCATTGGCGAACCGCGCCCCGTCCATATGTACAGGAAGGCCAAAATCCTTAGCGGTGGCGGAGATCTCTTGAATCTCAGCCAAGCTATAGATCGTGCCGCGTTCTGTGGCTTGGGTCAGGGAAACCGGGCCGCGTTGCGGTCCATGCACGCCGCGGGTCTCTTCCGCCAAAATTGATTTGCGCAGGCTTTGCGCGGTCATTTTCGCGTCATCACCGGGCACCAATGTGAGCTTGGTCCCGCCGGTATAAAATTCCGGCGCATTGCATTCATCCTCATGGATATGCGCAACCGTATGACAAAACACCGTCTCCCAGGGTTGAGACAGCGTTGCAAGGATCAAGGAATTGGCAGCCGTCCCAAGCGAGACCAGATAGACTGCCGCCTCTGGGGCTTCGAATACATCCCGGATATCCTGCACAGCCTGTGCGGTGGCATCATCAGCGCCATAGGGCAGGGCATAGCCCATATTTGCTGCATTGAGCGCTGCCATCACATTGGGGTGCACGGGGCCGGTGTTATCAGATGCAAAATTCATCGCTTAATCCTCAATAATGTGATCTTCCCATTCTTCTTCGGGCACTTCAAATTCCGGTATCGTCCAACCTTGCACAGATATGCCGGCATCATGCACCGATTGAGCCGTCCCACTGCGCAGAGGGTGCCAGTCTGGAATTTCCTTGCCTTCGTACAATCGTTTATAGGCGCAAGTATTCGGAAGCCAATAGGCATGTTGCGCAATGGTTTCAGAGGTCATTCGGATACATTCCGGCACGAAGTTCTGTCGGATGGAATATTGAGAGCATTGGCAGGTCTCATTGTCGAGCAGACGACAGGCAATGCGGGTGAGGGCAACATGTCCGGTGTCGGGATCTTCAAGCTTGTTGAGACAACAGCGACCACAGCCGTCACAGAGTGCTTCCCATTCCGCTTCGGTCATCTTTGACAGGGGGACCGTTTCCCAAAATTTTGGGCGCAGAGGCTTTGGGTTTGCGGGGGTGCTCATAGCGCACTCAAAATGCGGNGGGCTTGGNTGCAATCGGCATCCATCTGCNCAATCAANGCCTCAAGCCCATCGAAGGTTTGCTCACTGCGTAGATAGGCGACCAAACCGACTGACAATGTTTCGCCGTAAAGATCGCCTTTGAAATCAAAGAATAAATGTTTCACAATTGGGACGGTTTTCCCCAAACATCGGTCGCACTCCAATTGAAGCGGCACCATGAAAGCTGCCTTTATGCGGGCCGGTGAGCACATCTACCAAAACCGCATAGACACCAAAGGCCGGCGGTTGCAGCCCTTCAATGGACATATTGGCCGTGGGGTAGCCAAGTTCACGTCCGCGCTTCTCGCCATGTTCAACCGCGCCTTCGAGCCGGTGCCAATGGCCCAGCATGGCCGCGGCGCGCTGCGGATCTGCGGCGGCAAGAGCTTTGCGAATATTGGTTGAGCTGATGATTTCAGCCTCGTGATTTTTTAAATCGGCAATCGTCACGTCAAAACCAAGGCGTTGTCCATGTTCTGTGAGGGTCTGCGCCGTGCCCGATCGGCCTTTGCCAAAACAGAAATCAGCGCCAACCACCACATGCGTAAGACCAAAGCCGTCGCTTAAAATCTCTTTGCAAAAGTCCCAGTCGCTGAGGTCACAAAGCGCTTGATCGAAGGGCAATTCCAGGAGCAGCTCAACCCCCAGTTTTTCCAGCCGATGCGCGCGAGCTTCTGCATTCATTAAGCGAAAAGGTGGCAAGTCTGAGCCATTTTTTTTGGCGAAAAAACTGCGTGGGTGTGGCTCAAAGGTAAGGATACCCAAGGGGGCGCCGCTGCGGGCAGCTGCGGTGCGCGCCACATCGATCACCGCTTGATGGCCCAAATGCACACCATCAAAATTGCCGATGGCCACGGCCGCGCCACGGGCATCCTGCTCTACAAGATTGGTTTGAAAACGCCTCATGAATTCCCCCTATCGCGCGAGATTGATCAGAGCAAGCTGTGGCGGCTGAAACGGTGGCGTTTTAGTCGAATTTTCGGGAAGGGGCTAAGACGGTGGCCTCGCCTGCCAACACTTTTTTGCCATCAATGGAGCAATGGGTGTCCAGCTTGACGCGGCGGCGGCCAGATCGATGTCGACCACTTCCACTTGAGCTGTGACCAGATCGCCGGGGCGCACAGGCGCCAAGAATTTCAGCGATTGCCCCAGATATACGGTGCCATGGCCTGGCAAGTTGCTCGCCAATCACGGCGGAGATCAAGCCTGCGGTTAACATCCCATGGGCAATTCTGCCCTCAAAAATCGTGTCATTGGCGTAATCATCATCAAGATGCACCGGGTTATGATCGGTGGAAACCTCGGCAAACATCTCAATGTCCCGATCCGTCACAACCTTGCGCAGATGCCGGGTCATGCCGATTTCAATATCTTCAATACAAATTGTGCCGCGGGGCATGTTGTCGAGCATCTCGCACCTCAAGGTAATAATTGCAACGTCGTGATGTCGCCTGCGTAATATTATTACNTTAAGGGGNNATAAATCAAGAGGCCGTNAGCGTAATTTTCCGATGGAATAGGTCGGTTGCCGCATTTCCTTGGTCAAATAGGCCATCAGAGCCTTCGGGTCGGGTTGATCTGCAGTCTGTGTTTCGCGGGCGGCCAAGCCACCGGTGATAAAGAGCGAATCAAGATCTTCTCCCATCGCCCCATCAATATCGGTCAAAATCCCGTCACCGACGCAGAGGATCCGGCTGTCGGGAATGTCTTTGCCCAATGCCTGAAGCCGCCTGCGCGCCAAATCATAGATGGGGGGATGCGGCTTGCCGAAGTAAAGGCTCTCGCCGCCCATCTCAGTATAAAGTTTCGCCAAAGCTCCGGCGCACCATTCGCGTGTCTCGCCCCGGTCCACCACAATATCAGGGTTGGCGCAGAGTAATTTTAGGCCGCGGGTCTTGGCCTGTAAAAATTGCGCCCGCATCTCTTCGGGATCGGCCAGCGGGTCAAAAGGCCCGCAGCAGACCATCCCCTCGGCCTGCTCCAAGGGCACTTGCGAAATCTTGACGGGGTTTTCAATCAGCTCCAGCGGTGCGAAAAAATCCTGATCATGCGGTTGACCGATGAAGTATACTTTCTCGCCCACCGCGCCGCGCAACATCGCCGCGCGGGCGCTGTCCCCGGAGGTCGCGATCCCGTCATAGGCGTCGCTGGGAACGCCGAGCCGGTCCAATTGCCGGCGCACGGGCGCATGGGGGCGGGGCGTTGGTCACCAGCATCACTGTGCCGCCCCTGGCGCGAAAGGCCTGCAGCGCCGCCACCGCCTCCGCGAATGGTGCCAACCCATCATGAACGCAGCCCCAGAGGTCACAAAATAGGGCATCATAGGACTCGGAAATCTCCGAAAGGGATGTGATAATGCGTGTCATGAGAGGCTTTCGTTCCGTTAAAGTTTCAGGTTGGGAATGATTTGCTTTTTGCGGCTCATGACCCCGGGCAAGACCACGGTATCGCCAGTGACTGTGGCCCCAAAAGATTTTTCTGCCACCGTCTGCGCGGTGGCATTGGGGATCAACATCGTGGCTTCCTCATTCAAGATGTCGACCACAAAGAGCAATACATGATCCACCGCATCTTCCTGTGCCACAGATGGCATGGTCGCCATGAGGCTGGCTTTGCGGTCTAAGACCATCTTGGGGGAGGTGGTTTCCAGAACAGAGACGCGGAATTTCGTGCCGCTGACGGCATATTCCTTGCTGTCCATGCGTAACAGCTCCGCATCCGAGAAGGCAGAGACATCAGATTTCGCGGCAAACATCTCAGCGGCGTAATCGGCGATGGTTAGGTTCAGATCCGCGGCCAGGCTTTCGGCCAGGGCTTTGTCCTGCGGCGTCGTTGTCGGGCTGCGGAAGGCCAAGGTATCAGACAAAATACACGATAACATCACCCCCTTGATGGCCTCCGGCATCTGCGCTGCATCATCGCCCATGAGATCATGCATGATGGTCGCCGTGCAGGCTAAGGGGCGGATGGTAATTGAAATTGGCCCTTTGGTTTCGAGCCCGCCGACAAGCTTGTGATGATCAATGATGGCCAAAATATCGGCCTGATTGATATTGCTGGGCAATTCGGCGGGATTGTTGGTGTCGACGATGACCACCGGCGCGTTGTNATCGACGTCGGCAATAATTTCCGGCGTCTTAAAGCCCCAGCGCTGCGCAACGAAAGCTGCTTCTGTATTGGGCGTGCCGAGCAAAGCCGCTTGGGCGNCCTGGCCCTTCATCTCATTGAGATACCAGGCCCAAATGATGGCGCTTCCAGTGCTGTCGGTGTCGGGGGCTTTGTGGCCAAAAACTTTGATCATAATATAATCCTCAGGCGCGTGTTGAATTTACGCTCTTATAGGCGGCGAAATAGTGATTGTCACCCGGCTAAGGTTGGACCTTTGCGCGCATATGCTGCATGAAGGTTCTATGAAGGAAAGAGAGCTATACGCGCCCATAAAAGCGCATTTTGAAGCCCAGGGCTATGAGGTGAAGGGTGAGGTGGGCGCGGCAGACGTCATGGCGCGTCGCGGCTCTGAACCGGCGGTGATCATTGAGTTGAAACTGGCCTTTTCTCTGACAGTGTTTCACCANGCTTTGGAGCGTTTGAAGCTTGTGGATGATGTCTATATTGCCGTGCTGCGGCCCGAGGGCAAAGCCGGGATGAAGCGNTTGAAGGCCAATGTGACGCTCTGCCGGCGGTTGGGCCTTGGGCTTTTGACGGTGCGGCCGCGCGATCTTTTCGTTGAGCAGCACTGCGCGCCGGGCCCCTACAGGCCGCGTAAGAATTTGCGCAAAGCCAAAGGGATCATCAAGGCCTTTGACCGGCTGGACGGGGATCCGAATGAAGGCGGGGCGACGCGGCATGGGCTGGTGACGGGATATCGGCAAGATGCGCTGAAATGCGCGACCTATCTGGCTCATACAGGGCCGGAAAAAGGGGCCATCGTGGCAAAGGCCACGGGCGTGCCCTCGGCAACGCGTTTGATGCGTAACAATGTCTATGGATGGTTTGAGA
>JGI20153J14295_10002293_pt1 | contig 13835 bp, 12 predicted proteins | sample COG_03_FD_14295 | JGI IMG/M metagenome (IMG submission 14295) | reverse complement strand
GAAAAAGGTACCGAAATTGGTATTGATGAGATCACCCCAATTATTTGCGCAAACTCGGAAAGGAGAGTTGTAAAACTCGATCGATTTGAAAAAATCATCCAATCAGCAATGAAACAATCTTTAAAATTCACACTCCCAAAACTGAATTCACCTATAAAATTGAATACATTTCTACAGCAGGAATTGGACGGAACTCGATGTATTGCACATTGTGAAGATCAAGACAAAAGCCTCCTTAAAACAGTAGTAAAACCTGCTGAAAAAGTAACGATTCTTATTGGTCCTGAAGGTGATTTTTCTGGGGATGAGATCGAAAAAGCATTGACAAAAAAATGGATCCCTGTTTCTTTGGGAGAAAGCAGACTTCGCACAGAAACTGCTGCATTGGTTGCCGTTAACTTAGTTTCTTTCATGAATGAATAAGTTTTTTACTATATTGCTTCTTTTCTAATCAATAGCGATTTATGAAGCCTATCTTACTTTTCTTTTTTTGGAGTTTATGCCTAACGGCACAAGCACAAGATGTGGCTATTTTAAAATACAATGGCGGTGGCGATTGGTATGCAAATCCAACAGCAATTCCAAATCTGATAGCCTTTACCAATACAACCATTCATACCACGATTTCTGAAATCCCAAAAACAGTTGCTGTGGGCAGTCAGGATCTTTTTAGTTTCCCAATGGTATTTATGACCGGTCATGGAAATGTTATCTTTTCAGAGAGTGAGGCAGAAAATTTAAAGAACTATTTAACTTCTGGAGGTTTTTTGCACATTTCCGATAATTATGGCTTGGACACTTACATTCGAAAAGCACTCAAAAATGTATTCCCCGAATTAGAATTAATAGAAGTTCCTTCAAATCATGAGATTTACAATCAGACCTATAAATTCCCAAACGGAATTCCAAAAATTCACGAGCACGATCAAAAAAAAGCCCAAGGGTTTGGATTGTTTTACGAAGGTCGATTAATGGTTTTTTATGATTATGAAACCGATTTAAGTGACGGTTGGGAAGATGCAGAAATACACAACAACCCTAAAGTAGTTCGAGAGAAAGCCTTGAAAATGGGGTCGAACATTATTGAATATGCTTTTAAAAATTAATGCAATGCAACCTCAAATAGATATCGATGCAATAAAAATAAACTTTGATACCCAGGGTTTATGGATCTTAAACATTGCCATTGCAATCATCATGTTTGGTGTTGCTTTGGGGATTTCTATTGCCGATTTTAAACGCTTGTTAAAAAGTCCGAAAATTGTGTTCGTTGGCGTCTTGTCCCAATTTGCATTATTACCAGCAGCAACATTTTTAGCTATTTTAATCCTAGAACCCCATCCAAGTTTTGCACTCGGTATGATGCTTATCGCAGCCTGTCCTGGTGGAAATGTTTCCAACTTTTTCAGTAAAATGGCCGGCGGAAATGCGGCGTTATCTGTAAGTTTGACTGCTTTTGCAACCCTCATTTGCATTGTAATGACTCCTTTTAATTTACAGTTCTGGGGAAGTTTATATGCTCCTACAAATGAAATATTAAAAACAGTCGAATTGAATTCAGTAGACATTCTTAAATTGGTCTCTCTTATTTTGGGAGTTCCTTTATTTTTCGGAATGCTCATTAAACATTACCATGCTGAGATGGCTGAAAAAATAGAAAAAGTATTAAAACCACTTTCAATGTTGGTGTTTATCGCTCTTATTTTTATTGCTTTTTCACAAAACTTAGACGTGTTTTTCAACCACATTCATCATGTAGCATTATTGGTTATTTTTCACAATATTTTCGCGTATGTTTTGGGCTATTACACTGCTAAAAGCTTTGGGTTGAATCCGAAAGATACCAAAACAATAGCTATGGAAACGGGGATTCAAAATGGAGGATTGGGATTGTTATTGATTTTTGGTTTTTTTGATGGCTTGGGTGGAATGGCACTGTTGGCTGCATTTTGGGGAATATGGGATGTTTTTTCTGGACTTCTTCTCGCTACCTATTGGGGAAGAAAATCACAATCAGAAATTTTATAATGATTTTTAAACAAAGTAAAAATAAGATATGATTCAGAAAATTTGGTTTGCTTTTATGTCGAATACCATACAATTAGGTTTGTTTTTTTACAGTAAAAAAATAACCGTTCGTGGTAGAAAAAACGTTCCAAAAAAAGGCGCTGTTTTGTTTGCTGTAAATCATCCAAATGGATTGGTAGACCCTCTGTATGTANCNACCACAAATGGTCGACGTAATCATTTTTTAGTAAGAGCTGCCTCCTTTAAAAAACCGATTATCAAAAAGATTTTAGAATCTTTAAATCTAATGCCTATTTATCGAATTCGAGACGGAATACAACAACTTGCCAACAATCAAGAAATTTTTGAAAAGTGTTTTAAAATACTTCACAAAGAAGATACCTTAATGATTTTTCCTGAAGGAAGTCATAATAAAAAAAGAACTGTACGCCTTTTGAGTAAAGGGTTTACACGTATTGTTTCTGGGGCTCTAGAAAAACATCCCGAATTGGAAATACAAGTAGTTCCGGTAGGTATCACTTATCAACACGCGTCAAGCTTCCCCTCAAAAGTAGTGGTGCGTTATGGACATCCAATTGCAACAAGAACAATTTTTGAAGCAAATGCACCCGCAAAAGCAATCAATATTTTAAAAGCAGCTGTCACAACACAATTAAAAGAACTAAGTGTACATATACCCGATGATGAGAATTATGATGCTGTTTTACAACAATTAAATGATGCCCAAGTCGATTTTACACAGGTAGACCAAGTTAACAAAATGATTGAAAGCGGAATCTTCCCAAAGCCCAAAAAGGAAAAAAAGAACTTTTTAAAACCTTTACTATACCTGATTCAACTGAATAGTATACTTCCTTTTTTAATTTGGAAAACAGTGCTAAAAAAAATTGATGAAATTGAATTTGTAGATACGTTTCGTTTTAGTTTGAACTTGGTATTGATTCCTATTTTTTATAGTGTTCAATCTTGGATACTTGGAGTTGCTTTCGGAACTTTAGTGGGGTTCTTTTACCTAACAATTTCAGCTTTATTAATTCTATTGTATGCAAAGTGTGCACCTACAAATACAAAAGCACATATAGAATTGGATTCCTAAAAGAGGACACCTAAAACAAAAACCTAATTTTAATCAATAATTGCATTTTGGATGATCTGCTGAATTTTTGTGCGCATGTTGTGCTTTACCAATCCGTCATTTTCCATTGTTGGATATACTCTATTCGATAAGAAAACATAAACAATTCTACTTACTGGATCAGCCCATGTATAGGTACCTGTAAAACCGGAATGACCAAAACTCTCTTCAGAAACACAACCGCAAGTAGCTTTCTCTGCTGGGTCTATCTGCGGCTTATCAAAGCCCAAACCTCTACGAACATTCACCTCCGAAAAATAGCGCTTGTTAAATTTGGTGATGGTTTCCGGTTTTAGATATCGCTTACCTCCATAAAAGCCTTTTTGCAAATACATTTGCATCATTTTCGCAATATCATTCGCATTGGAAAACACCCCTGCATGTCCACCAATACCTCCCAACATTGCAGCGCCCATATCATGCACATTTCCATGCAACAATTGGTTTCTAAAATAGCTGTCTTTTTCAGTAGGGATTATTTCATTTTTATTGAATTTCAAAAGTGGTAAATAGGTCATTCTGTGAGCACCTAAAGCTTGATAAAAGGCTTCATCTACTAATGTTGCCAACGACTTTTTACCCTTTTTCTCTAACACTTCTTTAAAAAGATAATAGCCTAAATCACTGTATTTATAACCCACCTCTTCTCTTTGAGGAGCTTCTTTGATGTATGTATAAATACTGTCTTTATAATTTTTCCTTAAATAGAAGTTCTCGGCAACTTTCGTCTTGTATAAGGAAGTTTTTTTAGTGCTATAAAATTGCTGTAAATTAGCTCCCGTAATACTGTCTTGTGTGCCTTTATAAAAAGGAATCCACGCTTTTAAACGTCCATAATGGGACAATATTTCTTTGACGGTAACAGTGTCTTTGTTCGATTTCTTGAAAATAGGCAGCATTTCTTTCAATGTTGAATTTAGAGAAAATACCCCCTCCTCTTCTGACTTCATAATTAAGGGTAAAGAAGCTAAAATTTTAGTGAGAGATGCCACATCATAAAGATCCGAATTTTTTACTTTTAGCTGCTGATCATTGGTATGATAACCAAAACTTTTTTGGTAAACAACCTTCCCTTCCCTAGCTACTAAAACTTGAGCTCCAGGAGCCATTTTTTCTTTTAAAATGGTATCTATTGTTCTTTCAATATTTTTTAATTTCTCTGAAGACAACCCAACATCTTCGGGTATTGAATACCCCAATCTATTTAAGTTTGAAGTATATAACCCGAGTCCTTCTGGAAACTCTTTTTTGATAGATACTGGCAATTTCCCTTTGGCTTTAATTGCGCCAAAAATAAGTTGTGCTGTAAGTTCTTGTGCGATGCGACTGTTCTGATAAGAAACCACAATACTCTCGATATCTGCGAAAGATTTTACTTGCAATAAGCTGTATGGACTTGCGAAAACTGACAAAATCACTCTTTTAGTTCGTGCAATTTCTTGTAATTTAATTCGATCTTTTTTACTGAATTTATAGCTTTTCCAGGGGTGTAAATTCGATGTATGAAAACCAATAATCACTAAACTATATGGTTTTAATTTCTGATTTAATTGGGCATCATTTACCTCTAAAACATCAATTTTAGTATAATTCTTTAGCATTGAAACAAAATGTTCTCCAGAGTCATCTCCCAAAGATACATAGGCAATTTGTTGTTTATCAAGGTTTCTTATCGGTAGAAGTTGTGCTTCACTTTTAATGACGGTCAAGGATTTTTCAACTAATTTCCGATGAAGTAATGCATCTTGTACAGTATTTAAGTCTTCATTTAAATTCGAAATTGCAACGGGTTTGTAATCATTTAAACCCACTAGATACTTTGCTGCAAGAATTTTACGTACAGAAACATCCAAACGTTCCTCCGTTAGAACACCCATTTTTAAAGAGGATTTCATTAACTGAATGGACCCTGGAACGTCTTGCGGTATTAACAATAAATCATTTCCTGCTAAGATTGCCGCCAAATCTATTTCTGAAGATGTAGAATAATTGGCAGCTCCTTTCATGTTGAGTCCATCCGTAATAATCAACCCTAAAAAGCCCATTTTCACTTTCAAGAGATCCGTTACTATTTTTGGTGATAGCGAGGAAGGCAAAGCAGCGTTTGGTTCTATCTGAGGAATACTTAAATGCGCTGTCATTACACTCGCAACGCCAGCATCAAACATTTTTTTATAGGGATACAATTCTAAAGTATCCAAGCGTTGAGCGTCAAAATTAACTACGGGTAAGGTATGGTGAGAGTCGGTTGCCGTATCTCCATGTCCAGGGAAATGTTTAGCATTTGCCAAAACACCTACGCTTTGCATTCCTTTTGTAAAAGCAATGGATTTGTCAGTTACATTTATTTTATTTTCACCAAAAGAACGGTTGCCAATGATTGGATTGTCTGGATTGGTATTGATGTCTACTACGGGGGCAAAATTAATATGAATTCCCAATCTTTTACAGTGTGCTCCTACTCTTTCTCCAAATTGCTCAATAAATGAATTATCTTGAATGGCCCCTAGTGTCATATTCCATGGATATCGAAACGTGTTTTTTAAACGCATATCTAAGCCCCATTCTCCGTCGATACCGATCAATAAAGGCACTTTAGAAAGCGCTTGGTATTTGTTGTTTAAAACAGCTTGTTTTACAGGAGTTCCTTGCATGAAAATTAAATTCCCTATGTGATATTTGGTAATCAATTCTGAAATAAAATCTTCGTGTTTTTGATCTAAATTAGAATAGGCTTGCACCATAAACAACTGTCCAATTTTCTGATCAACAGTCATCGTATTCATCAAACTGTCTACCCAAATTTGTTGAGCTTCAAAGTTTTCTGCTCTTAAAGGAGCGACACTTTGTGAAAATAAATTAGAAACAACACTAATACAAAATACTAAAAGCAACTTTTTTTTCATGTGAGTATTCTTTCAATCTTTATACCAAAAAACGTTTGTGCCAACTTTTATTGGCTGTAACCTCCCAGTTGTTTTCAAAATCTTCTTTTGTAGCAATCATATTGTTAAAAACGATGGTAGATGCTGTAATTTTTTGAGCTTTCGCAAAACGCTGAAAAACAGGTAATTTTACAATATTAATGGTCTCGTTATCTTTAAAACTAATATTCATTTTGTCCATCAAGTCCAATTGTAATTCAGACTGCAACCCTTGTACAAATCGAACGGAACTATCTATAGAACAGCCAGAAACATTGTTAAAACTTTCATCTACAGCCAATACTAAAAACTGATTGTATTTAATGGTAAAAGATCCTTTCAAATCATCTCCATGACGTGTCCATTGATTGATGAATTCTTCTGCTTTTGCTGAAATAAATTCGATTTCTTTATCCGTAAATTCTCGATCTGATTGGTAAATCCAAACACGAGAATTATTTGGTAAATTTTTATAATGGGTAAACATTGTAAATGCTTTTAATTAATTTTATGGAAGCATATGCTCCTACTATTTTTTCAAGATCTTAATACACTCCAAGACCTGTAAGGTTTTGAAAGCTTAACAGCTATTTAATTATCTTAAATTAAACTTCTGTTGTAAAGCTTGTAATTTTTCGGGCTCAGTCATGGTTTTTTTTGGAGCCTCCATTCGTTCTTTAATTTCTTGCAGTACTTTTTTAGTATACAACGGAAAATCTGCATTCTGCATCCAGTTATTATATCCTGGGTTTTCTTTTAATACAGCTTCAACAGTTCTTCCTTTGTGTTTTCCAAATGAAAAGATCTCTTCTCCTTCTTCATTCATTAGTATAAAACCTGCAAAATCCGCTCTTTTCCCATGAGATGAATATTCACTCAACGCATCGACAGAGTTCTCAATATCGTCATACTTATCTAATTGTGCTAATAAAATTTCATAGGTGGCGTTAGTATCTGCCTCTGCACCATGGGCACCTTCCAATTCTTTACCACAGTAAAATTGATACCCTGCACCCAAGGTTCTCTGTTCTTTTTTATGAAAAATGACTTGTACATCAATGGCTTTTCTGTCTTTCATATTAAAATCGACCCCTGCGCGCATTAGCTCTTCTGCGAGTAAGGAATATCGAATCTATTTGAATTGAATCCAGCTAAATCACAACCTGCAATCATTTTATCAATTTCTGGGGCTAGTTCTTTAAATGTGGGCTCGGTGACTACTTGCTCGTTGGTGATTTTATGAATTGCAGATGCTTCTGCTGGAATTTCTACTTCTGGATTTACCAACCACGTTTTACTTTCTTTATTTCCGTTGGGAAATACTTTTAAAATCGCAATCTCCACAACACGATCTGTTGCAATATTAACACCGGTAGTTTCTAAATCAAAAAATACAATGGGTTTTGTTAAATTTAAATTCATCTTTTTATTTTTTATGCTCTTTTTTTTATTGAAAATCGATCTAATGATAGCAAGCTATAAAAACGATTTTAAAATGCGTTATTTCGTAAATTTATCTTTCAGAAATAGGTAAGCATAAAGATATAAAAAATAGTGGTTTTTAGCCCTCAAAAAAAACGCCTTCTGTAAATGTATTTTTACGGGTTTTATTTGCTGAAAACAGCGCCCTCTAAATCGTGTAAAGATGACTCTTAATAATGAGCTCATTAAAAGAAAAACACTGATTTTTCTTACTCTTTTAGGAAGCTATGAACAGCTATGGCATTGAATACTGGAAGTGAATTTTAATTATTTTTTTTTAATATTCAAAAACACCAAACTCACTTTTGATGGTCAATTTTTTCGTATCCGCTGAAGCCACACTACCCACAATTTGGGCGTTTACGTTGTATGATTTTGAGATGGCGATAATGTCTTGCGCAATTTCTGGAGAAACATAAATTTCCATTCTGTGTCCACAATTAAAAACTTGATACATTTCTTTCCAATCGGTATTCGATTGTTCTTGTATCAATTTGAATAAAGGGGGTACTGGAAATAGGTTGTCTTTTACGATATGTAAATTCTCTACAAAATGTAAAATTTTAGTTTGCGCACCTCCAGAACAATGCACCATTCCGTGTACTGTTTTCGAGTCGAATTTCGATAAAATTTCTTTTATTATTGGTGCATAAGTTCTTGTTGGAGACAAGACTAATTTCCCAGCATTTATGGGAGAATTTTCGACACTATCCGTTAATTTTACGTTTCCAGAATAGACCAATTCTTCAGGAACAGCCACATCAAAACTCTCTGGATATTTATCGGCTAAATATTTATGAAAAACATCGTGTCTTGCAGAAGTCAATCCGTTGGATCCCATACCTCCATTATATTCCGTTTCATAAGATGCTTGTCCAAAAGATTCCAATCCAACAATCACATCGCCTGGTTTAATATTGGCATTGTCTATTACTTCAGAGCGCTTCATTCTTGCTGTTACGGTAGAATCTACGATAATGGTTCGCACTAAATCGCCAACATCTGCGGTTTCTCCTCCAGTAGAATGAATGGTGACTCCAAAGCCTTTTAAATCTGCTATTAATTCTTCTGTTCCGTTGATAATTGCGGATAAAACTTCTCCTGGAATTTTACTTTTATTTCGACCAATGGTCGAAGACAACATAATATTGTCTGTTGCACCAACACACAATAGATCGTCAATATTCATAATCAATGCATCTTGCGCAATGCCTTTCCATACAGAAACATCACCTGTTTCTTTCCAATACATATAAGCCAAAGAAGATTTTGTTCCAGCGCCATCTGCATGCATTATCAAACAATAATCTTCATCATTTGTTAAATAATCAGGTACAATTTTACAAAATGCTTTTGGAAACAATCCTTTGTCGATGTTCTTAATCGCATTGTGCACATCTTCTTTCGATGCAGAAACGCCTCTTTGTGCGTATCTTTTGGAAACTTCTTGACTCATGTTATGGGTTGTGTTGTTGTTGCAAATTTAGTCTTTTGATTAAAAAAAACACCACAATTTAGAAATGAATTTATCTCGTAAAAAGCAATTCTCTATACTTTGTTAATGGCCATAAGTTGTCATCCACCATGGTTTCCAACTTATCACAATGATATCGTATTTCTTCGAAATAAGGTTTTACTTTATTGCAATACAACTCCGCAGATTTTAATCCCGTTTGTTTGTTGGCATTTTTACGTTCTTGAGTCATTTTGTTTACCAACGCATTGATTTCTGTAATATGATTTGAAATAATCATAATTAACTCAATCTGCTCCTTGGCAATATTTTTGAAATTCTCACCAAAGATCTCTTTCAAATTCTTTGTGTTTTCTAACTAGCGTGTTCTGATAAATAATCGCAGTTGGCACCACATGATTTCTAGAAATATCCGCTAAAACCCTACTTTCTATTTGTATTTTTTTAGTGTATTCCTCCAATTCAATTTCGTAACGAGCTTCAATTTCTACTTTGCTCATGACATCCATTTCTTCATACAGATCAATCACTGCTTTCGAAATTTTAACTTTTAATGCTTCTGGTGTGGTTTTGTTATTACTTAATCCACGTTTTTTGGCTTCTTTTTCCCAAGCATCTCCATATCCATCTCCTTCAAATCGAATCTTTTTAGATGCCTTGATGTATTCTCTTAGAACATTAAATACAGCTTCGTCTTTTTTGAGGTTTTTTGTCTCAATTAATTGATCAACTTCATTTTTAAATTCTTTTAATTGTTTGGCAACGATCGTATTTAATACCGTCATTGGTGTAGCACAATTCGACCACGAACCTACTGCTCTAAACTCAAATTTATTTCCTGTAAAAGCAAATGGAGAGGTTCTATTTCTGTCGGTATTGTCTAATAAAATCTCAGGAATTTTACCAATAATATTTAGTTTTAAATCTGTTTTTTCTTGGGGTGACAACTTCCCTTTTGTGACATTTTCTAATTCATCTAAAACTGCAGATAACTGACTACCTATAAATACCGACATAATTGCTGGTGGCGCTTCGTTAGCTCCTAAGCGGTAATCGTTACTTGCAGATGCAATGGAAGCTCTTAGCAGTTCTTGGTTTTCATAAACAGCTTTAATGGTGTTCACAAAAAAGGTTAAGAATTGTAAATTTTTCATCGGTGTTTTTCCAGGGCTTAACAAATTGACACCTTTGTCTGATGATAAGGACCAATTGTTATGTTTTCCTGAACCGTTGATTCCTGCAAATGGTTTTTCGTGAAACAATACTTTAAAATGATGGCGCTTAGATACTTTTTCCATCACATCCATTAATAAAGAATTGTGATCTACGGCTAAATTAGCTTCTTCAAAAATGGGCGCCAATTCAAACTGATTTGGTGCCACTTCATTGTGTCTTGTTTTTACAGGAATACCCAACAACATGCATTCTTGTTCTAAGTCTTGTATAAAACTCATGGCACGAGCTGGAATGGTTCCAAAGTAATGATCGTCTAATTGTTGACCTTTGGCTGGAGAATGTCCTAGCAAAGTTCTACCTGTCATTAAAAGATCGGGTCTTGACAAAGCCAAAGCTTCGTCAATTAGAAAATATTCTTGCTCCCATCCTAGGGTTGCATTTACTTTGGATACATTTTTATCAAAATATCTACAAACAGCGGTTGCTGCAGTATCTACAGCCTGTAAAGCTCTTAATAAAGGAGTTTTATTATCCAGTGCTTCTCCTGTATATGATACAAAAATAGTTGGAATACACAAGGTCGTTTCATAGACAAATGCTGGCGATGTTGGATCCCAAGCAGTGTATCCTCTTGCTTCAAAAGTATTTCTAATGCCTCCGTTTGGAAAACTAGAAGCATCGGGTTCTTGTTGAACCAATTGCTCACCATCAAATTTTTCTACAGCCAAACTTCCATTGATCGATTCAAAAAAGGCATCATGCTTTTCTGCAGTTGCACCTGTTAAGGGTTGAAACCAATGCGTATAATGCGTCGCTCCTTTAGACATTGCCCAATCTTTCATACTCACTGCAACTTGATCGGCGATTTTACGATCTATTCTTTTGCCATGTACAATTGCATCCATTACACTCTCATATGCAGCACTGGTTAAGTATTGTTGCATCGCATTTTTATTAAAAACGTTTTTCCCAAACAAAGAGGATCTTTTTTCGGATTCAACAATTTTAATCGGTTTTCTATTGAGCGTTTCTTGTAAAGCATTAAACCTAATGATTGACATATGAGTAATTTTTGGTTGAATAAAATTTAATAATACAAATATACCCTTTCAATTTTAGGGATTAAATAATTTTGTTAACATTTTTATCATTTTACCCCCTATTTTTTTGATACCTCGTCAAAAATTTTCATTTTTGCAGAGTTAATAATATTCATTTATAATTCTTTACAATGGCAAAAATTAAATTAGAATACATTTGGTTAGATGGTTATTACCCAACTCAGAACATGAGAAGTAAAACCAAAGTAGAAGAACATGAAAACTTTCAAGGAACTATTGAAGAGCTAGGAAACTGGTCTTTTGATGGGTCATCAACAAAACAAGCTTCTGGAGGTGCTTCTGACTGTTTATTAAAACCGGTTGCAATCTACCCTGATCCTACAAGAAGAAATGGATACTTAGTAATGACTGAAGTTTTAAATGCTGATGGTACACCGCACGTTTCTAACGGAAGAGCAACGATTGAAGATGAAGACAATGATTTCTGGTTTGGTTTTGAGCAAGAATACTTTATCATGGATACCAAAACACAATTGCCTTTAGGATTCCCTATTGGTGGTTATCCTGCTCCACAAGGAATGTATTACTGTTCTGTTGGAGGAAAAAATACGCATGGTAGACTTTTAGTTGAAGAGCATGCAGATTTATGTATTGATGCTGGATTGAACTTTGAAGGAATTAACCAAGAGGTTGCTTCTGGACAATGGGAATATCAATTGTTTGCGAAAGGCGCAAAACAAGCGGGTGACGAAATTTGGATATCTCGTTACTTATTAGACCGTTTAACAGAACAATATGGTTATTATATCGACTACCATCCAAAACCTTTAGGTAAAGACATGGACTGGAATGGTTCTGGAATGCATGCAAACTTTTCAAATACTGTTTTAAGAGAATGTGGTTCTCAAGAAACATATGAGAAAATTTGTGAAGCATTTAGACCAGTGGTAAAAGAACACATTGAAGTATATGGTGAGTTTAACGACCAACGTTTAACAGGTGACCATGAAACAGCGTCTATTCACGATTTCTCTTACGGAATCTCTGATAGAGGAGCGTCAATTCGAATTCCAATTATTACGGTTGAAAAAGGCTGGAAAGGTTGGTTAGAAGACAGAAGACCTGCTTCAAACGGGGATCCTTACAAGATTGCTGGTAGAATTATTAAAACTGTAAAATCGGCGAATATTAGCTAGATTTTAAAAAATAGATTCACAAAAAGGCTCGCAATTTGCGAGCCTTTTTTTATGTATTCAATTCTTTTTTAAAGTGTTCTGTAAATAAATGCCCCATAAAGGACAAGTAAAACGATTCCATGTTTCCAATTTAACTGAAACCTTTTCGGTAAAAAGACAAAGGGTAAGGTTAGAAAAGAGATTCCCAGCATCCAGAAGATATCATTGCTCAATAAACCGAGATCCGAAACAGCAACGGGTGTTACTATCGAAGTGATTCCTAAAACAGCTAAAATGTTAAAAATATTGGATCCATTAGGTTTCCCAATGAAATGGCCTTCTCTTTCTTTATAACAGCAATGATGGAAGCGGATAATTCAGGAATACTGGTTCCTACAGAAACCACTGTTACTGCAATGATACGTTGACTCACTCCAAAATCTTCAGCCATTGCTTTTGCACCTTTCACCAACAATTCGGATCCAGCCCAGAGACCAACGCCTCCAATCACCAAATAAAACAACATATAAAATAGAGACAGTGCATCTTCATCTTCAGGAAGATCTTCTTCAAGGGTAGCCTTCTGAAAGCGCAACAGATACATAAAAATAGCACAAGTAGACTAAACAAGATGATTCCTTCATAACGAACAATGACCTGGTCGCCTGCTAAAAAAAAATACAACAAAACAGAAGCTAGCATCATTACCGGCCAATCTGTTTTGTAAAAGCTTTTCTGAATTTCCATCGCCCCAAACAATAGAGTAATCCCTAAAACGAAACCTAAATTCGCAATGTTTGAACCAATTACGTTTCCAAGTGCTAAATCGGGTGCACCATTTAAAGCTGCTTTTAGACTTACAATAAGTTCAGGTGCCGAAGTTGCNAAGGAAACCACAGTCATACCAATAACAATTTTAGGAATGTTTAATTTTAAGGACAAANCAACCGCAGCTTTCAACAACCAGTTCCCACCTAAAATCAACAACACTAAGCCTGCAATTATGAATAAAAAATTCATGTATTTTATTTTTTAGCGAAGATACATTTTTATCAGTTTTAATAAAACGAAAAGATCAAAAGGTGAAAAAAGAGCTAAAAAAAGATGTTTTTTCGACCTTTTTAAAAAATAAACAAGAAAAATCCCTTTACTTCCTAACAGTATTTAACTTATTAGCTCATTATGCATTACAAAATTAAACTTCATCGTAAGAGATAGTATTTAATATTATAATCAAAACCCTGTTTTATGTTATAAATATTAAATCAGTTTAATTAATAGTCCCTAAAATAGTTGGCAATAAGATTGCAATAAATATATATTGATATCACAATTTCGAAATTGCTCAATTTTTATAAATTTAAATCACAAAACATGATA